>ERZ795049.521-NODE-521-length-56335-cov-7.123579_pt1 | contig 56335 bp, 46 predicted proteins | sample MGYA00375133_ERZ795049 | MGnify/ENA primary metagenome ERZ795049 (study PRJEB30178, sample SAMN05720147) | activated sludge metagenome | isolation source: anaerobic digester from wastewater treatment plant | place: Japan | collected 2015-04-20 ... | reverse complement strand
CTACGGTTTATTCCTGTTTTCCGGTCTTATCCATTCCGGAAGGATGATTTTTTCAACTTTAACCTGTTGTAATCCGGGATATTCAGAAATGAAAGATTTCATGTCTTCATCAAATTTATCTTCAACAACAATATCAAATGTCCCGGAAGCAAAACCCGACATTGATTGATCCATATGAGGTATCGCGCTCCCGGCGCTTATTTCCGTATCAGCTTTCTTCTCACGAAGTGTAATATCGAGGTGCCCCAGATAGCTGACTGTATTTGGTTTAATCTCTGTTTCCAATTTTAGCTCGCCATAGCCAGATGCAGAAATAATCGCAGGAATATTGTAAGTCGCATAGAAACCATCGATGTTATGTGTGCCGCTTTCCAGTGCAAAACTCAGCAGATATTCATTGAAATTGTTTTTTTCTTTTTTATAAATCTTATATGGGCTTCCAGGATAGGCAGGAAGGTCACGCCTGCAGTTTGTTTCGGATTGAGGGCAAATCAGGACACTATGCAAATTTACCTGACGTTTTGGTTTATACTGGTTTGAAATCTTGACGGTAAGCAAAGCAATGGATTTATTGGAAAGATCAATGTCGGTCTGGCCTTTGGTGAGGGCCATGTTGCCTGCGCATCCGCTCATCAGAAAGGCAAGGGAAAACATAATAAGAAACCTGTATTTCATCATAAATCCTCCATCCATTCGTGATTAGTGATAACGGCTGTGTTTTCCTTTTTTATCATATATTCAAACATAGTTCAGCCCTTTTTTAATCGGGGTTTTCCGTCATTGCAGACAGGTGTGTTGACAGCCCTACCACCAGATCCACTTAGCTTTGAGACTGGCATCGATATCCTTGGCATGAACAGCCTTGATGCCTTTATTCAGGAGAGAAAGGGTATCGGGGTTGCCTTTTTTTACCACCATGGCATACTCTTCCTTTTCTGAAGGTTTGCCCAGAACCGTTTTTTCGCTCGCGATGGCAAACTTTCCCTGATACGCCTCGCGTCTGAAGCAGTAGTTGATGGCCAGCGGAGTATCGCAGATCACACCGTCAATTTTGCCCTCCGCCAAATCGTTGAAAGCTTTTTCCGTCTCGCCGACAGGGTAGAATTTCTTTTCAATTAATTTGGATTTTTTAAGTACAGCTGCCCCTGTTGTTGCCTCAAAAGCCGCGATTGTCTTGTCCTTCAGGTCTGATAAGGCCAGTGCCTTCTGCACAACAAGAAGCTGTTCCGCGGAAAAATAAGGCTGTGAAAAATCAAACTTTTCTTTTCTTTGATCTGTGATGCTTACCGAAGCCATGATCGCATCGAACTTTCCCGCATCGAGCTCGTCAAAGATCTTCCCCCAGGGGACTTCGACGATCTTGACCTGAAACCCGGCCTCGGAGCTGATGGCTTTGATCATGTCAATTTCAAATCCGGTCAGCTCCCCGCTGGCCCCTTTCATCTTCATAGGTGCCCAGTCAACGCTGTCCACCGCCACGACAATGGTTCTCTGGGCGGAAACATCGATATTAAGCAGAAAGCAAATCAATAAGACCGTAAATATGCATGTCATGCAGAGTTTTAATGCTTTCATGGGACCTCCTGAGCCGCAAATTTTTTCCGATGATACTAGAATTGATGAGATATTATCAAGTTATAAATTCAGGAACTTAAATAATAATTTGTTCTCTCATATTCGTTGACAAGAAGTGGTTGCATCCCTATACTGTGCAACATTAAAAACATTGGCATGATCAATCCAATGGCTTCGCATAAGATTTGCTGCAGTGCTTTCATACAGATATTTACCAATGTTTTTTCAATTCTAACGGGAGTGACGAATATGAACATGGACGAAAAATACAGAAAAGCCGGTGAAATTATAAGCCAGGCAGGAGGCACACCACTTCCTGTCAACGATACGCTTATTCAACTTTTGAAATATTTCATTATGGAAGATGAAGTGGATTTTATCGCTTCTTTCAATGAGAAAAAATCCCAGACGATGGAACAGCTAAAATTATCCAGCGGGCTGTCGGAAGAAGAAATCAACAAAAAAGTAAAGGACCTTGCCAGCAGGGGAGTTATCTTTAATCAACCCAACAGCAAGGGGATCATGGTTTTCAGATTACTCCCGCTGTTTAACGTCGGGACATTTGAATATAATTTCATGGGCAAACTGGAGGTTACTGAACGGAACAGGGAAATCGCCGCATTGTTCAATAAAATGTTTGCAGAACTGGACAGCATGGTCCAGGCAAATTACGATGCGATTATTCCGATGCTCATGACGACCCCGCCTATTGACAGGACCGTTCCGGTTTTTGAAAACCAACCTAAGAATGAGCCCGTGAAAATCATCATCAACGAGGATTTGGAAACAGGAATTGACAGGATCGTTCCTTCTCAAAGGGTTGAGGAACTCATTACGAAATTTGACGAGATTGCTCTGGGGCATTGCTTCTGCCGTCACTACAAAGACATACAGGGGACCCCCTGCAAACAAACGGACGAAAGGGAAACGTGCTTCACTTTCGGCAAGTCCGCTAGGTTTACATCAGAGCAGGGGTTTTCAAGGATGATTACCAAAGACGAAGCGCTGAAGGTTTTAAAGCGTGCAGAGGAAGCGGGCCTCGTGCATAAGGCCTATCATCCGAATTTCGATACCAGCAAGGATGAAACCAGTATTTGCAACTGTTGCCGCTGCTGTTGCGGAAACGGGGTCGATAATATGCTGGCGCCTATATCAAACGTAACCAGTTTTATCTCCGTAGTGAATGATGATCTATGCATCGGATGCGGTACATGTGTTGAGAAATGCCATACCTATGCGGCTTATTTGAACGAAGATAAAAAAGCCCGCAGAAAAGAGGATCGCTGCATCGGATGCGGGGTATGCGCGCATTTCTGTCCGCAAAACGCAATATCCATGGTGAAGGGCAAAGAAAGAATTGTAAGGATTCCGCCGAAGAAAAAACAAAGTTGAGGACATCACGTCAATCCATTTTGTTCTTAACAGGGGCTATGATCCGGCCGTTTTCCTTACGATGACAAAAAAAAGATCGTGGAAGGGGCCGGCGGGTGTGAAAGAAACCCGGGAAAACAGCACAACCATTTCCCGGGCGATGTTCAATCAGTTATTGTCCTGAACGAAAAGATTCCACTTCCTGCCCAAGCCAGGCAATCCATTGATCAATACCCACGCCTGTTTTACAGGATACTTCAATGATTTTGATATCGGGATTCAAGGCAAGGACCCTTTTGCGCAGGGTATCCATATCAAAATCGCTCAACGACAGGTAATCAATTTTGTTCACCAGAAGAACATTGCAGATACTGAACATGAGAGGGTATTTGAGAGGTTTGTCGTCTCCTTCGGGAACGCTCAGGATCATCACGTTTTTGTGTGCTCCCGTGTCAAACTCGGCGGGGCAAACCAGGTTGCCGACATTTTCAATAATGATCAGATCCAAATCATTTTCTGCAAGAGCATCAATTCCCTGAGTGACCATTGTTGCGTCGAGATGACAAAAACCGCCGGTCCGGAGCTGGATTGCCCGAACCCCCCTGGCGGCCACCTTTTCAGCATCCACTTTGGAATCAATATCCGCTTCAATGACACCCATCTTCATGCCCTGCTTCAGTCCTTCAATGGTGCGGAGGATGAGGCTGGTCTTGCCCGATCCCGGAGAGGACATTAAATTGACGAGCAGGGTCTTTTTGGTCCGTAGCTGATCGCGGACACCTGCCGCAACCTGGTTATTGTCGGCCAGAATTTCTTCTTTAACTTCAATGAGTCTTACATCTTCCATCACTGTACCTCCATGTCCTTGATATAGTATTCCCGTCCGGAAATCAGGGTGCTTTCCGTCTGTCCGCAGGCCGGGCAGACGGCATCGCCGATCGTTGCCATGTCCGCTTCATAGGACGTATTACAGCTGTTGCACTGTAATATGATCGGTGTGCGTTCAATGATCAGTTTTGCGCCCTGGGCCATAGTGCCTTTGCTTAAATAATCAAAATAATGCTGGATCCATTCATCTTCGAGATCGCTGAGTTTCCCGATCCGCAGATGAATGGCCACCACTTGCCGGACGTTGTTTTTGGCTGCGTGCTTGAGCACAATGTTTAATATGCTTTCCGTAATGGGCAGTTCATGCATTATTTTTCTGATTCTCCGCCAGGTATGTGCTTAAGTATCTGCGAAATGACCGGAGGGGCTCCATGCTTTTTGCCACCTTCATATGCAGAATCGAGCCTTCAAGGCCAGGAAAGATAAACCGATGGCTTTGCATAATTGCCTTCGTGTCATAAACCATCGGGTCACGCGTTTTGAGGAGCAAAGCGACAAGAACTCTTTCTTTTATATTGTGGTATTAAAAGATTTCTCCCTTCGGTCGAAATGACAATTCGATCATTGATCAAAGGTCTGAAACCGCTCCGTATCGGCTCTAACCCTGCATGACCTTCATAAAGGCGTCCAGCCTGCCCTTCTCCTGCAGAACCTTCACGGCCATGTCCTGAATCGTTGGAGGAACGGCAGGCACTTGTTTCCTTTCAACCAGTTCGATGGCATCAACAGGACAGCCCGTTACACATAAGCCGCAGCCAATACATTCATCCTGATGAACAAAAGCGACATCCTCATTCATGGTGATGGCTTTTACGGGACATCGTTCTTCTTCACAGATGCCGCATCCGGTGCAGTCATCCTTTTTTACAACGGCGGCAAACCGGCTGGGTTCAAATGCGTGGGGGTGTTTCAGCTGTGTCTTTCCCCGCAGTATGGTGCAACAGCACGGACAGCAGTTGCAGATCAGACTGGCTTTGTCCGCACTGTTGTTGCTTGTGTGAACGAGTCCTGCTTCTTCGGCCAGATCCAACACTTTTAAGCCTTCTTCTTTCGTGATCTGGCGTGCAAAGCCGCGTTCCACCAGAAACTCTCCCGTCCCGTCAAAAATAAGACAAACTTCTTTTGGTTTGTCACACTTGCCGACACTGATCCGGCAGGCACAACCTGCCAAAGCAATGAAATTGGCGTTATGAATAAAATTTTTAACTTCTTCATAAGGATGAATGCGGTTCTGCGCCGTTATTGATTTCTCCACGGGGACCACCCGCATGAGCGGAGTGGGATTTCCGGCAAAAGAAGCCCCCAGGCTTTCATGGTGGTATTCTTCCCAGAGTTTGCCGAGACGGTCATGAATGGGAGTTCCGCCACCCTTCATGAAAGGAAACTCAAAGACGCCGGGTATAAGAGGCACCAGGCCATAGGATACGTCGCCATTTTTTCTGCGGGAGAAAATAATGCCTTTATTGGCCATGGATTCAAGGCTGCTCTTGACGGTGTTCTCGTCAAGGTTAACCAGCTTCGCAATGGAAGCAACCTTTTTTGGCTTGAAGCTCATATGAATGGCAATGTCTGCTTCTTGGGGTGTGAAAAGGATGCGCAGTATCTGATCGATTGATGCTGCTTTTGGCGCGGTGGCGGGATGAGCATCCAGTATTTCTCTTAATCTTTTATAAGGGGTCATTTGCGGTCTCCTTTCATCGGGATATGACACTAACATGACAGACCAGCCGGCTACAAGTTAAAAAATTTTTCTCAAATAACATCACTGCAAAGCAACAATGGATCGAATCATTACGGATCAAAAAATGCTTTACGATTATGCATTAGTGTATCATACTGATGATATAGAATGGTTTCCCAATCTTCGTGCCTTAAAAAGGGTTCATCTATGCACGGCGGTTCACATATTTACAGGAAGTTGATAATGTTGCGAGGGATGACAAAAGTCGCTATCATAATGGTGACATGCATCCTGATCGGCTGCGGTTCCTCCATCAACCTGGAAGTGCGTCGAGTGACACCCTTGACTTCAGAACGCAATGCCTTACTTCTGGCCGGTGTCGGCAGGGCGGACATTACTCCGCGGCCGGGCATGCCGATGGCAGGTTACTCAGCCAATGGAAGCTATGGGAAGGGCTTCCGTACACGCCTGTATGCCCGCGCTATCTACCTTAAACCTGTGGGGCAAGGGCCTGTGGCAATGGTTCAGTGCGATCTCCTGACGGGTTCCGAACTGGTGCATCGCCGGGTTGCTGAACTGGTGGCCGGAAAGACGGACCTGGATCTGAAAGGCATCATGCTGTCGGCGACCCATACACATTCCGGCCCGGGCAACCTTTCGGGAAGCAATTTTTACCTGATGAACACGGCAAACGCAGGCGGACTGGACTTGAAATTTTTCGACTTTATTGCCGGCCAGATCGCCTCCGCAATCATTGACGCATACAACAGCAGAAGACCCGCCAGGATTGCCACGGGAAGTGCGGAAATCTATGGCTTCACGCGCAACCGTAGTATCCAGGCCTACCGGGCAAACTTGAATGCCGATCCTGTGAAAGCAGGGGACATTCGCAAGGCAGTAAATCCCACGATGTATATGGTGCGCGTTGATTGCTTTGACGCCAAAAGCGGCGCTTATGTTCCTGCCGGTGCCCTTACTGTTTATTCAATTCACGGAACCACCATGCCTTCACAAAACACCCTTTACAATGCTGATGTTTTTGCTTACATCGAAAGAGAGCTCGAATGGGAGATTGCAAGAAAATATAAAACCGCAGGGTTCATCCATGCCGTGGTCAACGGTACACATGCAGACATTGCACCTGACATTATATCTGAAGGGGATGGTTACAGGAAGTCCAGAAAAATTGGTGTCGGCATCGGGCAAAAAGCGATCGGGCTTTTCCACTCGCTGGAAAGTCAACTCACCGGCAGGGTGAAGATAGAAGCGGCCCTTCGGGAGATCGATTTATTTCAGGAGAATGCCATTGACGGGATCGTGATATGCGATCCTCCCCGGGTGGGGAATACATTGCTTGCCGGCGCGTATGATGGAGGTCCCACTCCCGTTCTCAACTGGCTGCCGTTTTTTAAAGAAGGATCCAGACGGTGGATCTTTACCGGTGGATGCCACGGCAGCCGGCGAATCGCCCTATGGCCTTTCCAGTCGCTCATTTTGCCGCGGGATGAATTTCCCCACCGGATCACCTTTCAGGCGATCCGCCTGCATGATATGGTCCTTCTGCCTCTTCCCTACGAGGTCACCATCGAATCAGGACGACGGATTGCCGCGGCTTGTCAAAAATCGTCTTTTCAGGGCGGTTTGCCCGCGGACACACGCTTTGTGGTGATAAGTGTTTCCAACGGTTATACCGGCTACTGCACAACCCCAGAGGAATATGCCCAACAGCGCTACGAGGGCGGTCATACACTTTACGGCCCTAATACCAATCCCTTCATCGCCGCCCATGCCGCCAGTGTTGTGAGTGATCTGGCAAGAAAGGGAGAGTTCTCCGACATACCCGGATCATGGACATTTCAGCTTACAGGGAACACATTCTACCTGGAGTATGATGCCCCGCAGGGCAGGAGGGTGACGCTTGAGGAACCAAAGCTGAAGGAGCCTGAAGGCGGTGAAGAGTATTGGCACATCAAATGGATTGATGTTCCCCCTACGCTGATCGACTTTCACCGTCGCCTGGTGTCAATCGAGTACAGTGAGGATGGGGGTAAATGGTTCCCTCTGGAAATGGATGGAATTCCTGTCAATGACGATGGCTACGACTTGTCGGTGACCTTTACAGGTAAGTTAACTGATTCCAAAATGGGGATATACGAAACCCGTTGGTTCACCCCTGAAAAAAGGGAAGGGCGATGGTACCGATTCAGGATTGAACCCAGGCAGGGGCAGGGGGTGTTTTTCTCCAGGGCGTTCAAATCATAAAATGAATGCCCATTGAAAAAGCGCATGACGTTGTAAGCTAACGAATACTTTGTTACAGGAAAAGTTATGATTCGCGATATTCTTTATACTTGTTGTCAGAAAATACGCTGTTTAACGACATTCTAAAGTTCTCTGCTTGTTGGCCCGTGATCAGATAATACAATCTCTAACAAAAACTTTTGTGCTGGAAAATCCAATGGGAATTAATGTTTCATCTTCTACGGTTGCCCGACGGTGAACTTCTGTGCCCGCAGGCATGCCCGGTTGGGGTTTTCCTCGAACAACACCGACAGTTTTGAAATATTTTGGGCTTTCTTTGATTCCAGTGCATTCAGGTCCTTAAGCCAGTTTTTTTCGAGATCCTGCAGGGTGAGCCCAAAGACCTCCTGCCACGGCCGGTCCTTTTTTTCTGAAAGCGCATAGAACTTCTTCATCTTGTCGATGCCGTAAGTCCGGATAAGGTAGCTGCCAAAGGAACCCGCCTGAGCATAGGCTCTTGATTGCCTGGATCTGTCAAAGACGGAAGGGAAACCGTCCGGGGAAGTTTGCATCCCCCATGCCTCGTGACCCGGCCCCAATTGATCCAGGGGAATGTATGATTTTATCTTGAGGAAAACCAGCACCCAGTCGTCACATGGGAATCCGCAATTGGGAAAGGTTAAAAGATTGCCCAGTTGCTCCTCCGTAGGAACGCCCATAATGTTTCGGATCATTTTATCATTATGGGGGAAGACGGCGGTTGTCAACTTGTGAACCATTTCCTGCGGTCTTTCTTCACAGCCGAAGACCCGAACGGCCCGTACGCGCCTGAAGCCCTGCATGTCCCAGTGAAACACGCTGACGTAATAGATTTTTCTGCGTGGATCATCAAATACAACCTTGATTTTACCGGATTTCTCAACATCGACATCCGCAGACCAGAATTTGAGGATGCCTTCCAGCGCCGCTTGTGCCTGATCAGCCAGCTCCTGCAGGCGGGCATCCGATAATTTGCCGGTACCGTCTTTTGCAATGATGTAACGGGTTTCGATGGTTTTATCCGACGCCCATGATAAACCGGTAATAAATGTCACTGCAAATAGGATCATCAGGATGATGTATCTTCTGGTCATTGAACTCGGCCCTTTCTTTCTGATGAAAGAACATTTTATTTATTGCACTGTCCGATTGAAGGCGTTTTACATTTTGCCCCGTCTTTCCATGTCACGCCGTTGAGGTTCGATCCTGTCAGGATTGTTCCAGACAGATCCGCTTTGTTCATATTGGCCTCACTTAAGTTTGAACCACTGAAGTTTGTTTTGTTGAGTTTTGCTCCGCTTAAGTTTGCCCCGCTTAAATTCGATTCGCTTAAGTTTGCACCGCTCAGGTTCGAATCACTGAGGTTTGCTTTGCTCAGGTTCGATTTGCTCAGGTTTGCTCCGCTCAAGTCCAGCTTGCTTAAGTTTGTTCCGCTCAGGTTGCAGGCCGAGCATGTCTTTGTGCTCTTGAGTTGTTTGATTTGTACATTGCTTGCCGCAGATGCGCCCGCGATGGTTAAGGAAAGGAATATCATGACCAAAACGACCAGTAACAACATTCTGCTCTCTGTTTTCATGGGACCTCCATTCCGATAAAGGTTTATGTATTCATGACTCCTTTAAACAATTTTCAGCGACAGTTCCATCAGTTGTTCGATGCTGACTTTCGATGGTGCGTCGGATAGCAGACAGGCCGCTTTTTGTGTTTTTGGAAAGGCGATCACGTCCCGGATCGATTCTGCATTCGTCATAATCATGGTGAGCCGGTCCAGACCGAAGGCCAGCCCGCCATGCGGAGGTGCCCCGTATTCTAAAGCGTCCAGAAGGAATCCGAATTTCAGCCTTGCTTCTTCGTCACTCAATCCCAGGGCGCTGAAAACCTGTGCCTGAATGTCCTTGCGGTGGATACGGATGCTGCCGCCGCCGATTTCCGAACCGTTCAGAACCAGGTCGTAAGCCCGGGCCCTGACTTTTGCCGGATCGGTCGTCATCAGAGGCAGATCTTCCAAAAACGGGGAAGTGAAGGGGTGATGAGTTGAAACATACCGTTTTTCCGCTTCCGAGTATTCCATAAGCGGAAATTCCGTAACCCAGGTGAAACCCAGTGCATCAGGATCGATCAGATTGAGTTTTCTGGCAAGATGCAAACGCAAATTTCCGAGGGAATCATGGACCACTTTTGGGGTATCGGCGACAAAGAAAATGATGTCGCCTTCTTTGGCGTTTAACAATTTCCCAATGCCTGTAATCTCCTCAGGCTTCAGGAATTTGAAGATGGGTGATGTCCAGTCGGCAGCGTTGACTTTTGCCCAGGCCAGTCCCTTGGCGCCATAAATGGCGACAAAATCCGCAAGACCGTCCAGGTCTTTACGTGACAGACCGGAGGCCTGATTGGCGTTGATGGCCTTAATCACGCCGCCCTGCGCCGCGACTTCGGCAAAAAGCTTGAAGCCGGAGTTTCTTACGATATCCGTGATATCCCTGATTTCCATTCCGAAGCGAACGTCCGGATTGTCCTTGCCATAGCGGCTGATCGCATCGGCGTAGGTCAGTCGGGGCAGGGGAAGCACAAGTTCTTTGCCCAGGCAGGCCTTGAATATGGCTGCCATCAGGCCTTCCATCATCTGCATGATGTCTTCTTCCGTGACAAAGGACATTTCGACGTCAATCTGTGTGAATTCGGGCTGACGGTCAGCCCGGAGGTCCTCGTCGCGGAAGCATTTGACAATCTGATAATAGCGGTCAAATCCCGAAACCATCAACAGCTGCTTGAAGATTTGCGGCGACTGGGGAAGGGCATAAAAAGTTCCTTTATTGATGCGGCTGGGCACCAGGTAGTCACGTGCGCCTTCCGGCGTGCTTTTGGTCAGAAACGGGGTTTCGACCTCAATGAAGCCGTTTTCTTCAAAATACCGGCGCGTTGCCGCCGCCAGCCTGCTGCGCAGAAACAGGTTCTTTTGGATCGCCGGACGGCGCAGATCCAGATAGCGGTATTTCAGCCGGATGTTTTCTGAAATGTCCTCATCGTCGAAAGAGAAAGGAGGGGTTTTGGAATCATTGAGGATTTCCAGATCAGAAATAAGGACTTCCACCTGGCCGGTTTTAAGTTCCGGATTGCTCATTCCTTCCGGACGTTTTCGCACTTTGCCCTTTACCGCGAGGACGTATTCACTGCGGATTTTGTGGGCTTCACCGTGGACGGATTCCCCCGCTTCCGGATTGAAAACAATTTGCACAATTCCTTCGCGGTCACGCAGATCGACAAAAATCACACCGCCGTGATCGCGTCTTCTATGGACCCATCCCATTAAAACAACTTCTTTGCCGTCATCTGATTCAGATAAACTTCCGCAATAATGTGTTCTTTTATCTTTTGAAATAAACTGGCTCACAAAACTATTCCCTCTTATTTAAAATATTTGTCAGTTCCTCCAGTAAACCATCCAGAGGCAGACTTTTTTGGTTTTTGGTATTCATGTCCCGCAATTCAGCGTGTGATTCATCAATTTCTTTATCGCCAAAAATCAACGTAAAGGCGCTGTTCAATTTATCAGCCCGCTTCATCTGGCTTTTCAGGCTTCTATCGGCATAGTCCATGGCTGCGCTGATTCCTTTTCTGCGAAATTCCTGGGTCAGGCCGAAAGCAATTTTCTGTGCGCGAGTTCCCAGCGCGGCAATAAACAGATCCGTCCTGCGAGGGGATGAATCAGAGGGCGGAAGGCAGTCAATAAGCCTTTCCATGCCGATGCCGAAGCCGATGCCGGGTACATCCGGGCCGCCCAAAAAACTGACCAGACCATCATATCGGCCGCCCCCTGCCAGGGAATTCTGTGCTCCCAGTTCTCCGGATTTCACTTCAAACGCGGTCTTTGTGTAATAATCGAGTCCGCGCACCATCCGGGGATTGATTTCGTAAGATAGTTTCAGATCCTGAAGGTATTCTTTGACCTGTGAAAAATGATCCGAACAGTCTTTGCAGAGATCGTCCAATATGCGCGGCGCACCTGCAATGATTGTATTGCAGGATTCCACTTTGCAGTCAAAAACGCGCAGGGGGTTGGTGTGAATGCGTCTCTGGCAGTCTGGACAGAGCGCGTCTTCCGAACCTTTCAGATACTCTACAACGGATTTTGAAAAAACCGGCCGGCAGGCTTTGCAGCCCAGCGAATTGATCTCGAGCGATAATTTTTCGATACCCAATGTCTGCAGGAAATGCATCAGCATGAAGATCACTTCCGCGTCAGAAGCAGGTGTGTCATCGCCAAACAACTCCACGTCAATCTGGTGAAACTGCCGGAAACGGCCTTTCTGCGGTCTTTCTCTCCGGAACATCGGGCCTATTGTGTAGAGTTTTGTAACGGGGTCCGAGGCCATGAGGTTATGCTCAATATAAGCACGAATGACCGATGCCGTGGCTTCAGGGCGCAGCGTAAGAAGTTCATCGTTCCGGTCACGAAAGGTGTACATTTCTTTTTCGACGATATCGGTTGTCTCCCCGATGCTGCGTTGGAATAACGTGGTTTTTTCCATGATCGGCACACGGATTTCGTAAAAACCGAAGCATTCAAAAATGTTACGGGCAGTTAATTCTACCTTGTGCCAGGTTGGGGAATCCAGCGGTAAAATATCTTTGATTCCCTTGATGGCTGTAATTTTTTCCATGTTCAAATCCTATTTTTCCCCGGGTCAGGTTCCCTTGCCCCGCACATTCGGTGCCGGACCTTGTGTCACCGTCACGCGAAATTTGAGTTTCACAAATAAATCAAAGTTTTCTAGCACATCACCAAAAAGTTGGCAATGAAATATTCTCAAGGTCGGTCTTCCGGCAAAGGATTGGTTAGCCATGGAGTAATGTTCATGGTTTTGCCATCCGTTTCTACTGAAATTGCTCCATTTTTATCGGTTCGAAAAATATGAATTCCGGCAGAAATATAGCGATCAAGAACATCAGGATGAGGATGACGGAAGACGTTTCTTTTCCCGGCACTGATGATGGCATAACGGCAGGAAACGGCCCTGATAAAATCCGGGGAACTGGAGTGTTTTGAACCATGATGCGGCACCAAAAGAATATCACTTTTCAGATTTTGTCCCGACTCTATCAAACGGGTTTCGACAAAGGAGGAAATGTCTCCGGTAACCAGAAAACTTTCTGCTGCATAGGTGATTTTCATGACAACAGAAGAGTCATTGAGTTCGTCTTCTGACGTTTCCAGATCCTCACGGTTTTTTGGAGGCAAAGGCCAGAGAAAATGGATTAGAGCGCCGGAAAGATTAACGGACGGTGTTTGTGAAGAAAGATACTTCATTTTTATTTTGTGCTCCGAAATGGTTTTTTCCCACAAACGGTAAAGATCATTGTCCGCCTTTACTCCTGTAGACCACACTTCCTGGACGTCAAAGTTTTTAAGGATATAAATTAAGCCCTGGAGATGGTCCGGGTGAGGATGGGTCAGAACAACAATGTCGATTTTTCTGATTCTTTTGGCATAAAGAAACGGGGCGATCACCAGTTTGCCCATATCAAAAGAACTGTCATAAAAACCGCCGCCGTCAATCAGCATGTTTACACCGCCGGGAAACTGGAAAAGTGTGGCCGAACCCTGTCCGACATCAATGGCGGTCATTTTAATATCCCTGCTATATTGTTCTTTTAAGGTTAGATACACTACATCGGTAATCATCAAGATCAGGGCAATGAGAAGGGCTGTTTTCATCAAAACAGGATGACTTGTTTCAGATTTTCTGATCTTTTTTTCGCCCGGATTGGATTTGAGTGAAAGCAGCAGAAAGCCAATGATATAGAAAAGCACGATTTCCATGATGTTGGGCTTTATAAAGCTGAAAGACGACCATGGCCAGGAAGCCAGCCAGTTGATGACGTCAACAGCCAGGCCGGTAAAAAAGGAAGCGGCTTTAATCAGAAGGCCAGACAGCCAGGGTGAAAAAGAAGCTGTCATGATAAAAGACATAGCCGGGATCAGAGTCAACATGCCGAGCAGCGGTACGGCGATCAGATTAGCAATCAATGTAACGGCGGAAACTCGGTTAAAGTAGTAGACAATGATAGGTAAAGTGCCCAGTGTGGCCGCGGCCGATACCAGAATGAAGGTATAAATCCAGCGTATCAGCGGATGCAATCCTGCGGGTAAAGACATCGGTATCGGGATCGTCGAAATGTTTAATTTTGAAAGGATGATAACGATGGCTAAAACCGCACTGAAGGACAATTGAAAAGAAATATCAAAGAGGGCTTCAGGTACAAAAATCAGAATGACCAGTGCTGCAAAGAAGAGAATATTATAAAGATCTTTTGGTTTGCCAATCAGCAGTGCAGTCAGGAATGCCAAGGTCATAAGGGATGCGCGAAGGACGGTTGTTCCCATTCCTGCGACCAGTGCGTAAACAGCAACCGGCAGGAAAGCGGAGGCTGTGGCAATTTTTATGATGTTGAATCTGAGCATGAAATATTCGGATGATTTTAAAAGTATCAGTGCGATAAAGAAACCGGCTGAAGCTACCAGCCCGACATGCAGCCCCGAAATGGACAGGATGTGGGAAGTTCCCGTTTTGGCAAAATTATCCCGTACATCCGCTGGAATCGCTTTTTGGTTGCCGAGGATCATGGCTTCCAGAATTTCTCTCTCAGGGGACGGAGCATTGGCATAAATTAACTGTTTTAAATACGAGCGAAACTTTTCAAGTCGGAGCTTAATGCCGCTTGCCGTATTGTGTCTGATCAAAACAATGCCCGCACTGTCCGCGATAAACCCCGTGACATAAATCCCCTGGCGATGGAGATAACGCTCGTAATCAAAGCTTCCCGGATTATGGAAACTGTGTATCCTTTTGATGGATGTATGAAAGCGGACAAAATCGCCGTACTGGAAGTTCAGTTGTGAGGGAATCGTAAGGCGGATCAAACCTGAAACCGGATAGGAGGAATCATTTTTTAGAATTCTCCCGCAGCGGACAATCATTGAATATCTGTCCGCGGAAGTCTGTTCCGTGGATGTTACGGTGCCTTCTATGGTCTGTTTCCCTTGTTTGACATGATGAACAATATGATGCTTGTTTTGAGAAAGGAATTGATGTTTCTGTGCATTAAAAAACCCTGCGATCACCATGAGAATGAGGATCAGAACGAAAACAGCCCTGTTCCATTTTATCCTGAGGCAGAGGATTAAAGAAAGTAACACCACCATCGCTGCGGCCTGTAGAATGCTCAAAGGCATTGTTGTCACATCGCCAAACAGGATACCGGCCATCAGGGCGATCAAGGGATAGAACAAGGGTCTGCGCATAAGTGATAGTCACCGCTTAATCCCGCTCACGCGGAACAATCATTTATTCTCGGCAGCTTCCAGCCGGATGTTTAATGATAAAATCTCAAATTATTAGCGAAAAATTATAAAATGTTATAGAATAAAAATATTATTTCAGGCGATGAATTTTGGAAGAAAAACATGAACCCAAGAATCAACCATGACATAAGGACCTGGCAGAGGCTCAGACTGCTGATTATCGGCAGAGTGATTATGCTCTCCATTTCGCTACTGGTTGTTTTTGTCCTCGGTACTTTGAGGTCTCTGCTTCCGGTTTCACCGACGCTTCTGTATTCTGTTTATGCTGTGATTGTTGGAATGTATTTGCTGTCTATTCTCTATACACTGCTTTTAGGAAAAGAAAAGTATTATTATCTGAATGTGTACTCCCAATTGATTGTCGATATTTGCCTGATCTCTTTTCTGGTATATTTAACGGGCAGCATCGGCAGCAATTATTCCCTGCTTTATTCCCTGGTGATCATTTATTCCGCCATATTTCTGGGCAGAAGGGGAGCGCTCGTCATTGCTTCTTTTGCCGGTATTGCTTACGGACTGTTGCTGGAGCTTGAATATTTTAACGTGATTCCCACCCTTTATTCCATCGGCCGTGATTATTCCGTTATCACCCAAGATGTTCTGGTAAGAATCGTTGTTCACATATTGTCTTTCTACCTTCTGGCATTTCTGGCCAGCTTTGTGGTTGAGCAGGAGAAAAAAACCCGATCTTTGCTGGAAGAAAAGGAGTCCGCTTTCAATCAGCTTGATCTTCTTTTCCGCAGTATCATTGAATCCGTGGATACCGGTATTATGACGACCACGCTGCAGGGGCGTATTAAAACGTTTAACAGGGCTGCTGAAACCATTACGGGGTTGAAGTTTCATTTAGTCCAGGATCATCAGATTCTGGAAATCTTTCCGGAGTTCGGACCTTTTTTTGATGCGAAACAATTTGAGTTGAATCAAAGCAGAAGAGAAGTGACCATTATGCGCTGGGGAGGTGTTCAGGTTCATTTAGGCTGCTCAATCAATCCTTTGAAAGACAAGTATGGCAAACAAATCGGCCATATCCTGATCTTTCAGGATTTGACGGAAATCAAACGGATGGAGGAAAATCTCGAAAAAAGCAAAAGACTGGCTCTGATTGGTGAAATGGCTGCCGGCCTTGCCCATGAAATGAGAAATCCCCTGGCGTCCATTACAGGCTCAATTCAGCTACTGGGACAGACCGTAAATCTGGAGGACACCGACAGACGATTGATGCAGATCATTATGAGGGGAAAGGATCAGCTCGACAGCTTTGTGCGGGACTTTCTTCTGCTGGCCCGTCCGATCCCGGAAAAAAGGGAATCTGTAAATGTCAATCATATTGCTGATGAAATTCTCGAAAGCACAAAGATGGCAAACCAGCAGAAGAAAAATGTTAAGATGACAAAAATATCCTCCGGAGATACCCGGGCATACGCAAACGAGGGACAAGTCCGTCAGGTGATTCAAAACCTGATTCTAAACGCCATTCAAGCTGTGGAAGAAAGTGGCAACATATCGCTTGAAATATGGATGACGAAACTGGAAGACAAAAAAGAATATGCGCAGATAAAAGTTACAGATGACGGTTGCGGCATTGAAGAGAAAGATATTAAAAAAGTATTTGAGCCTTTTTTTACCAACAAGGAAAAAGGGACCGGGTTGGGTCTGGCCATTGTAAGCCGCATTGTTGATGGTTATGGCGGCAAAATAGCGATAGAAAGCGTAGTCAATCAAGGGACTTCCGTTACGGTCTGGCTGCCTGGCAGATAGGGTCGAAGATGGATAAAAAGGAGTGACGGTATGGCAAAAATTCTGGTTCTTGACGATCAGGACTACAGGTTTGTTGTGGAAGAGGTTTTGAAAAGAGAAGGGTATGAAGTCACGACTGCCGATAATCCCCAGAAGGCAATTAATCTCTTCCGTAAAACCAATTATGACCTGGTAATCACCGATTTGAAAATGCCAAAGATGGACGGCATTGAGTTTTTGAAAACCATCAAGGATCATCGACCGGAGACCGTCGTTATTTTAATAACCGCCTATGCCTCCGGCGAAACAGCCGTCAACGCGATGCAGGAAGGCGCCTTTGATTATGTGGAAAAGGGCGGCAGCATAGAAGAATTAAAGCAGATTGTTCGGCAGGCACTGTTAAAAAACGGTCTGGTCAGTGAGAGTCAGGCGCCAACGCAGGAAGGTCAGGAAGGATTTTTCTGCGGCATGATCGGAACCAGCAGAGAAATGGGGAAAGTCTTCGCAACAATTAAGAAAGTGGCCAACACACCGGCAAATATTCTGATTCTTGGGGAAAGCGGAACCGGTAAGGAACTGGTTGCGAGGGCCATTCATGCCAATTCGTCGCGTTCAAAGATGCCGTTTATGGCTATTAACAGCGGGGGCATTCCGGAGAATTTGCTGGAGAGTGAACTGTTTGGTTACATGAAAGGATCTTTTACGGGGGCATATGCTGATCGTGCGGGACTTTTTGAACTGGCCAAGGGAGGAACTGTTTTCCTGGACGAAATCGGCGAACTGCCGCCGGTGCTCCAGGTAAAGCTTCTGAGAGTAGTGCAGGAAAAAACATTTCGACGGATTGGCGGCTCTGAAGATATCCGGGTGGATGTCCGTATTATTTCTGCCACCAATCAGAATCTTCAGGAACGGGTTAGAAAAGGAGATTTCCGTGAAGATTTGTATTTCCGTTTAAACGTGATTCCCATCCACATGCCGCCGCTTCGGAAAAGAAAGGAAGATATTCCCCTTCTGACCAGGCATTTTATTGAAAAATACGCCGCTGAATTCGGCAAGGAAGTCAGAATGATTTCCTCTTATGCAATGGAATTGCTGATGGAATATCCGTTCCCGGGAAATATCCGTGAACTGGAAAATATTATTGAACGTGGTGTGGCGATGGAAACATCGAATATCATACTACCCGAGAATCTGGTGCTTCTGGCCGAGGAAGACGCGGAACAGAAGCAGATAGATCTGAACATCCCTGATTCAGGAATCGATTTGAATGCCGAACTGGAGAAGATCGAAAAAAGAGCCATTCAGAAAGTTCTGCAAAAAACAAACGGCTCAAAGACGAAAGCCGCTGAAATGCTTCACGTGACGTTTGATTCATTGCGCTACCGAATTGAGAAACTGGGTGTGGAATGAGAACGCGGTTTCAAAAATCAACCTTAAAATTTGGATAATCACCTGTGAAGGGTTCTTCCTCAATAATGACCTGGTCAACACGGGCATGAGGCGGACCGGTTTGGCACCAGACAAGCATTTGATCGATAGCCCGGTCTTCTCCTTCAAAGACGGCTTCGACGCGACCGTCTCTCATATTTCTCACCCAACCGGTTAGGTTCAGACAGACGGCGGCACGCTGTGTTTCGGCCCGGAAGAAAACACCCTGCACTCTGCCGCTGATGTAGACGTGAACTTTTTTCATGATGCGCTACCTTCCGATAAGTTTAAAAAAATCTTTTTCGCTGATCACGGAGATGCCCTGCCGGCGGGCTTTGTCCAGTTTTGACCCCGGTTCGCTGCCCGCGACAACATAAGATGTTTTGCCCGTGACAGACGACTGGACAACGCCTCCTCGTGATTCGACCAGCGCTTTGGCTTCATTCCTTCCCATGCTTTCCAGGGAACCTGTAAAAACGAATGATTTTCCCTTAAGAGTCGTGTCGGTCACTGTATCTTGAGCCAGCGGGGATACGCCCGCGAGGTGAAACTTTTCCATCACTTTCCTGTTTTTGTTTTCCGAGAAAAACTCGACGATGCTTTGCGCGATTTCCGGACCGATTTCGTTGAGCGTTGTTAAATCATCAATGTTTGCTTTTATCAGATTTTCCATGCTGCCGAAATGTCTGGCGAGAATTTTTGCGGTTTGTTCTCCGACATGGCGAATCCCGAGGGCAAATATGAATTTATCCAAGGGAGGGGTTTTGGACCGTGCGATGGCCTCCAGCAGCTTTTCCGATGATTTACGGGCTTGGCGGTCCAGCCCCAGCAGCTGTTCTTTCGTCAGGAAATAAAGATCAGCAGGGTCATGAATCAATCTTGCGTCAAAGAGCTGCGCAGAAACTTTTTCGCCGAGTCCTTCAATATCCATCGCTCCTCGCGAGGCGAAATGCCGGATATGCTCTTTGATTTGAGCAGGGCAGGAGAGGTTGACACAGCGATGCGCGGCTTCCCCCTCCACGCGGACAATTTCCGAACCGCATTGAGGGCAATGAGACGGCATGCGAAAAAATTTTTCCTGTCCGTTTCGTTTTGATTCAACAATTTTTATGATCTCCGGGATGACATCACCCGCCCGCTGGATGACCACGGTATCGCCTAAACGAATGTCTTTTTTTATGATTTCATCTTCATTATGCAGTGTGGCCCGACTGACCATGACGCCTCCCACGCTGACCGGTTCCATGATCGCGACAGGAGTCAGGGTGCCTGTTCGGCCAACCTGCACGACAATTTCACGAATGATCGTCGTGGCCTGTTCGGGTGGGAATTTACAGGCCAGAGCCCAGCGGGGGGAGCGGGAAACATTACCCAGGGATTCCTGAACAGAGAGATTGTTCACTTTTATAACAACGCCATCGATTTCGTAGGGAAGGCCGGGCCGGATGGAGTGTATTTGTTCAAAGTAGTCAATACAGGCCGAAATGTCCTGTGCCTGGGAAATGAGTGGATTGACGGGGAAACCCCAATCTGCGAGGGTCTTCAGGATTTCCCAATGGCTGGAAAAACGAATACCCCGAACCGTGCCGATCCCGTAGAGGAAAATATTCAGCGGACGTCGTGCGGTTACTTTCGGGTCCAGCTGGCGAAGCGATCCGGCGGCCGCATTTCGCGGATTAGCAAAAGGGTCTTCGCCGTCTTCCTCGCGGCGGCGGTTGAGTTTTGCAAAAGGCTTCTTTTCGATGTAGACTTCGCCCCGGACTTCGATGAATTCCGGAACGGAGCGGGAACCTTTTTGTTTTATTCTTAAAGGCATCGATGAAATGGTTTTAAGATTTTGAGTTACGTCTTCGCCAGTGAAGCCGTCGCCTCGTGTCGCGCCGCGCTGGAAAAGACCGTCTTCGTAAATGAGATTGACGGCCAGGCCGTCCAGTTTGGGTTCGGCCACATAATCGATCTGGTCTTGTTTTGCCAGACGCCGGATACGCGAATCAAAATCAAGAATCTCCTGTGAAGAAAAAGCGTTGGCCAGGCTCAGCATGGCCTGCGGGTGGCTGAAAGGAGAAAATTTGGAAAGGGGATCTGCTCCAACGCGTTGGGTCGGGGATGATACCAGATCGTCATCGGGATACATCGCTTCAAGATCCTGAAGCTCCCGCATCAAACGGTCATATTCCGCGTCGGAGATTTCCGGCGCGTCCTGCTGATAGTAACGCCGGTTGTGGTATTCAATAACGGTTCGCAGTTCATGAATGCGTTTTGCCGCGGAATCATTGTCCATCATTTAACCAGTCGCAGGTTTGGTTTTTCTGTTTTTCTATTTGCCGGTGGTTTGTTTTCAGGGGGTTGATTTTTTAATAATTGTTCATTGAAAATGGCATTTTTCACACGGATGGAATTGATAATGGAGAAGATCACCACGGCTTTTTCCCATTCCGGGGAAAAAGAAAAATGCTCCATTTTCGTCTTGTATTTTTCCCAAAGCGCAACCAGAGAAGCCTCATCCAGACACAGAATGTTGCCGGCAATTTTATTTAAGGATTCTTCAAGTTTGCTCATAGTTATTATTTTATATAGGGTCGGGACTAAAGTCAAATTGATTATAATGGAACTGTAAATAACACTTGTATTTTTTCTATCTTGCCGCTAATAAATTACAAATATGTTGAATCATAAAAGAGTCAAGATAGGCGTATTATCGGATACACATATTTCCGGCTTTGATGAAAACTTAAAGAGAATCATCGATGAAAATTTTTCTGATGTCGATATGATTTTTCATGCGGGAGATCTGGTTGAATTATCCGTCCTGACCCTTTTCAATGATAAGGAAGTACGGGCGGTATACGGAAACATGGACAGCCCGAGGGTAAAAGAAGAACTGCCTGAACAACTGCTAATGGAGATTAACGGGTTTAAAATAGGACTGATCCATGGCTGGGGGTCCCCCGAAGGGATTGAAAGAAAACTTGCCGCAAGGCTCGGTCCTCTCGATTGCATTGTCTTCGGTCATACGCATTATCCAGTGAACAGGAGCATAGACGGTGTTTACTTTTTCAATCCGGGATCGGCGGTCGATAAGCGCTTTGCAAAATCCAGGAGCATCGGGATCCTGGAAGTTGGTGATGAATTGACGGGCAGGATCATCACAGTCAAATGATCCAGTTCAATGTAGTCAGGAACCGAAAATATGGAAACAATGTTTGCGCCCTGGAGAATGGAGTATCTTGTGTGTGAAAAGCAGGAAGGTTGTGTGTTTTGCAAATGTTCGACCCGGTGCGATGATTACATCGTTTTTGAAGGAAAGACCTGTTTTGTGATGCTCAACCGGTATCCGTATGTCAATGGTCACTTAATGATTATTCCGGAACGTCATGTAGGTGATATTTCAGAGTTGACCATGGAAGAGCGGTCGGAAATATTTGCCCTTCTGGACGCTTCCGTGAAGGTATTGAGGGATGCGATGAACCCGAACGGATTCAATGTCGGCATGAATCTGGGCAAGGCGGCAGGTGCCGGCATCGCTGAACATGTTCATGTTCATGTGATACCGCGCTGGGAGGGGGACACCAATTTTATGAGTGTGGTCGGTCAGGTTCGTGTTGTTCCGGAAGATCTGGCCACCACCGCCGCAAAACTTGCTCCGCTTTTTAAAAAATATTCTCAGGAGGTTTGATTGCAATGAAAATATTTTATCTGATTCTGACGATCCTCTTTGCATTTTTTATTGTGACTTTTTCGCAGTTCAACGCAGCGCCTGTAACTATCAAATACTACTATATTCAGGATATCGTTGTTCCCGCCTATATGCTTATTTTTGTTGCCCTGCTCGTTGGGGTGATCATTACAGGTCTGCTGGGTGTTGTAGAAAGATTCCGCCTGAATCGAACCATCAGCCGGCTGAACAAAACAGTCAGGGACCTGCGCAAGGAACTGAGAGACCACGAAGCGCCCCCCATGATTGAAGAACGGAAGAAAACACCCGAAGCTTCTCCATGACCGCCCAGCCAAAGTTTATCACCGACGCCTCTCTCACGGGTCTGGCTAAATGGCTCAGGCTGCTGGGATACGACACCGTTGTATACAGCGGCAAAGCAGGCCGGCCGATGATGCGGCAGGCGCAAGAGCAGAACCGCATTGTGCTGACCCGCAGAAGAGATATGCTGGAGAGGCAGTTTTCAGGGGACATCTTTCTGTTGCCGGCGGCAGGTGCGGGCCCGCAGCTCGGTTTTGTCATCCGGAAACTTTCATTAAAAATTGATTACAACAACATGTACAGAATCTGCATGATCTGTAATTCAAGGCTTTCTCCCACCACACGAGGGGAGGTTCACGATCAGGTCCCTTTGTTTGTTTACGAAAATTACCACCGGTATAACCGCTGCGACCGTTGCGGAAAGATTTACTGGCCGGGAACGCACGTTCGGAATGCTCTTCAGTTTTTGAAAGACAATGATATCAATGTGGCGGTGCAAGATCAAATGCCTTGAGTGGAGCGGGTTTCCGTCTTCTGCAGGGACGACCGTCATGTCGCATGAGTCGTGTGGCTAAGGAAAACCGTCAGCTAGGGCGATACCGCGCAGTCGCGGTCATCGCCTTTTATTTTTTCGATGGCGTGCGGAATTGCCGGCAGAACAGCGGCAAGATTTTCCATGGCCCCTTTGGGGCTTCCGGGGAGATTGATGATCAATGAATGGCCGCGAATGCCGGCAACCGCTCTGGATATCATGGCATGGGGCGTAATTTTCATACTGGTGATGCGCATGACTTCAGCCATTCCGGGGATTTCTTTATCCAGAACTTTCAGGGTGGCGTCCGGTGTGAGGTCTCGCGGACTGACCCCCGTTCCGCCCGTGGTCAAAATCAGATCCATTTTTTCCACATCGGCAAACTGAATAATTGCTTTCCGGATCCGGTCAATTTCGTCGGGGGTGATGAGGGTGTGCTTGACTTCAATAGCGGCACCCGCCAGCATTTCTGCTATTGCGGGGCCGCTTAAATCCTGCCTTTTGCCTTGAGAGCCTTTATCGCTCACTGTGATGATGGCAGCATTGAACATTGAAAGTTACGCTTCTGCTTCTTTTTTTGATTCTGCAATAATTTTTTCTGCAATGTAAGAGGGAACTTCTTCGTAATGCGAATCGGTATAGGTGAAATTGCCCCGTCCGCTGGTCATGGAACGGAGATCGGGGGCGTATTTTAAAATTTCAGCAAGGGGAACCTGACCTTTAATGATCTGGTTGGTGCCATTCGTGTCCATACCCAGAACACGACCGCGCCGACTGTTAAGATCACCGATGACATCGCCCATGTATTCATCCGGAACTTCAATGGCAATATTTACGATGGGTTCCAAAAGAATGGGCTGACACTCCATGACGCCTTTCTGAAACGCCATGGAGCCGGCAATTTTAAAAGCCATTTCTGATGAATCGACTGTGTGGTACGAGCCGAAAACCAGCGATATCCTGAAGTCCACCACAGGGTAACCCGCAATCACCCCTTTGGCAGCCGCTTCCTGAATGCCTTTGTCTACGGCCGGGCGGTATTGCCCGGGAATAACGCCGCCAACGATCTTATCCAGGAATTCATAGCCTCCACCGCGTGGCAGTGGTTCAATGTCGATCGTACAATCACCAAACTGGCCGCGTCCACCGGACTGTTTTTTGTATCGTCCCTGAACGTTTGTTTTTCCTTTAATGGTTTCAAAATAGGGGACTTTCGGGGTGTTCAGGTTGACTTCAACGCCAAATTTTCGTTTCATTTTTTCTACGTTGACTTCAATATGCACCTGTCCCATGCCGGAGAGAATCATCTCCTTGGTCTGAACATTGCGTGAAAATACAATGGTCGGGTCTTCTTCCGTCAGGCGGTGGATTGAAGAAGCAATCTTGTCTTCGTCGCCTCGTGATTTCGGTTCTACGGCAAAAGACATGATCGGTGGTGGAACGGCTACTTTTTCGAAGACGACTGGTGCTTTTTCGAAGCAAAGGGTGTCACCGGTAACGGTTTCCTTCAGTTTGGCAACGCCGGCGATATCGCCGGGAATGAGGACTTCCGCCTGTTTCTGATTCTTGCCTTCCAGAAAGAAAATGTGCCCGAATTTTTCGGTAATTTTTTTGGAAGAGTTATAGACAGCAGAATCAGAATTCAGTTTACCGGAATAAACCCGGAACAATGTAAGGCGTCCGGCGTAAGGATCGGCAATAGTTTTGAAGACAATGGCTGAAAAAGGAGCGTCTTCCGACGGCTGTCTTTCTTCGGCTGTATCTGTTCCCGGCTTTTTACCTTTAACAGGTCCGCGGTCAACGGGTGATGCGAACGAACTGACCGCCAGATCCATCAGCATGGTAACTCCGATGCCTTTAACGGCTGAACCGCAGATGACGGGAATGATACTGCCCGACAGGACGCCTTTTCTCAATCCGGCTTTGAGCTCGTCAGCGGAAAGTTCACCGGATTCAAGGTATTTGTTCATGAGTTCATCGTCGGTCTCCGCAATGTCTTCCACCATGGAGCTGCGCATGCTTTTTGCCTCATCCATCAGGTCTGTGGAAATGTCCGCCGTCTTGCCAACACCCTTGTTGTCGGCAAAAGTGTAAGCTTTCATGGAGATGAGATCCACGATCCCCTGGAATTTATCTTCCGCGCCGACAGGCAGGCATACAGGGGTTGCTTTTTTCTTGAGTTTTGTTTTGATGCTTTCCAGTACCTTGTTGAAATCGGCCCTTTCACGGTCCATGCGGTTGACGAAAATGATGCGGGCTAGGGAGTATTTGTCTGCAAGTTCCCAGACTTTCTGCGTCTGAAATTCAACGCCGCCAACGGAATCGATCACGACTACCGCATTGTCTACAACACTGAGAGAACACTCAATATCAAAAGTAAAGTTTGAGTCGCCGGGGGTATCGATGATGTTGATCTTATGTTTATCCCATTCAACAAAATTAGCCGCGGATGATATGGAAACGTGTTTTTTCTGCTCTTCCGGTTCAAAATCCATGGTGGATGAACCGTCGTCAACACGTCCCAGGCGCTCATTTTTCCCTGAAACATATAGCAGGGATTCACAAATAGAGGTTTTGCCTGTTCCGCCGTGGCCGATTACAGCTAGATTTCTTAGGGATTTGGATTCGTACTTTGCCATGAAAACTCCTTTCAATATCTCAACAAGATCAGCAAAAAATCTACTGAAACAGGTTCATACAGAATGCGGGGTTGTTTAGCCTATCCGGCAGCGAAAATCAAGGTAATTTTACACGATTGACCATTTCAGAAGATTCATTTGCCGTCCAAGTCAGTTCATCGCAAGGCTGTGGGAATTTATCTCTTGAGCAGATGTTTTTCACCCAGTTTCATGGGGTAGAAGACTGCAAATATGCAGAGAAACAGAGCAAAAGAGAAGGACAACGCCAATCGGATGATTTGCTTTACGGATAAAGCCTGCCCATGCAATTCGGCCATAAAGATGCGATAAACTGGTCCCGCCTCCAGGATAATGACCGAGGCGATCAGGCTGAAACTCAGGAGCATGAAAAGCACTCCCCCAAAACTGGTTGCCGACATTGCCGGGTTCTCGGATTTGAAATCAGGGTAACGGGCACCCAGCCCGACAGCCAGAGCTACGATTGCCGGAACCAGGAAAAAGATGGTCAAGACAGATAAAAACATCATAAACGGTGTAACCCTCAACAGAATATTCGAGGCTACAATGAGCGTTTCCGTAAGCAAAAGCAGCGGCAGGTAGTAGAGAAAAAACTTGATCCAGAGAAATGTTTTCATGGATACAGGCGCCGATTGAATAATCCAGAAGGCTTCGCCTTCCATGCTGACAGCCGGAAAAACAAAACGGGCGGCAATAGCCGATAGGACGAATGCCGAAAGCCCCACATTCAAGAAAGAGAATACATTTTGCAGATAGATAGTTTTGATCGGTGCCCGGTCCAGGGGCAGCACGGAAAAATTGTACAGGTAAATCACAATCAGCGCGCAGATGAGAAACAGTTGCGGCCACTGCGTGGAATCCCTGAAGAACGATCGCAACTCTTTCACAGCAAAAGCCCTGGCCGGTCTTGAAAGGAAATTCAACAGAACTTCCCAGCTTTTTCCACCCAATGTAACTGGTTTGAAAAGCCTTTTCGGCGTTGTTTGGGCGCGCGAGAAACCGCGGAAGTAGATGATACCTGCTGTTGTTTCGTTGATAAAAAGAAGAAACAGAACGAAGCTGGTTGAAAGGGCCAGGTTCAATCCGGATGAGCTCCATTCACTTTTCAGAGCAAAACGCACTGTATCGGTGATCCAGGTTGTCGGAAGATATGGCAGATTGAGTGCCTGTACGGAATTCAGGTACAGAACAACGGAAGCAAAACTGTCTGGATTGACAAGCTGTTCAGGTTGAATCAATCTCAATACGACGACAAGAAGCACCGCCAGCAAAACTCCCAGAATGACAAAAAGGGTGCGTATTTTACCTGCGGGAAGGATTGCGGCCCCCAGCAGAACAACCATGCTGCTCAGTGCTGAAGCGATCATGCACATGCAGACAATGGCGGTAAAGGTGATCAGATAATAAAAAATACCCGCATGATAAACCAGGCCGTAAGATAAGAAAACGGGAAGACTGAAAGCCACCACCATCCAGGATGAATCAAAGGCGCTGACAAGCCATCTGGATCTGAAAATATCCACGACTGAAACGGGCAGGGAATGCAGCAGAGATAAATCGCGGCTTAAATACAGATGAGACAGGCTGTTGATAATACTGCTGAAAAGCAACAGGGTGAAGAAGGTGATGATCATCATCGAAAGAAGTTTCATGGCCAGAATATCGCCAAAATCCTGGACGCTCTGGAAGTAGGTCAAAACCCGGTAAAAGATAAGGAAAGCTCCAGTCCAGAAAATCAGCCCGATGAAGAAAAAGAAGAAAAAACGTGAACGGCGGTTGTTTTGCACGGAGGGCCTTGCGGAAAGCAGCCTGGGGGTCAATAATGTCCATACGGCATTTATCATAGACTTACACTTCCCGCACCAACGTCAGAAAGACTTCTTCCAGCCGGGCTTCGCCGGTTTTGGCAGCTAGGTTCAATTCAGCGACGGTGCCCTGGGCAATGAGAGTACCCTTATGGATAACGCCGATTCTATCGCAGAGGTCTTCTGCCAGGCTCAAGGTGTGGGTGGAGACAAAGACAGTTACATTTTGCGCGGCCAGTCCCTTGAGAATGTCCCTGACCATCCGTACGGCTTCGGGATCGAGGCCGACCATTGGTTCGTCAATAACCATGACTTTCGGATCATGAAGCAGCGCCGCCGCGATGATCAGTCTCTGCTTCATCCCATGTGAATACGCTTCAATAATTTCATTCGCCCAGTCCCATAGAGAAAATTGCTTTAAAAGCTCCTCCGATTTCCGATAGAGAGACGAAAGGTCGACCCGATACAGATCGCCAATAAACTTAAGAAACTCCATGCCGGTCAGTTTTTCATATAGAAACGGCCTGTCCGGAACAAAACCGATGATCTTTTTCGCTGCGACGGGGTTTTTGTGGACATTGATTCCTGCAATCATGATGCTTCCGGCTGTCGGTTCGATAATGCCGCCCATCATGCGGATCGTTGTGGTTTTTCCTGCGCCGTTCGGCCCGATGAATCCATAAATTTCCCCTGCAGATACCCTCAAGCTCAAATTGTCGACAGCCAGCGTTGTTCCGTAATCCTTGGTCAGTTCTTTGAGTTCAATCATTACTTTGCTGAGATAACCTCCAGTTTTATTTTACCCATGACGCCCAGTAGATCCAGCTGCTGGCTGCCTTCGCCCCGCACGAGCCGGATATGGGTCACATCAGCCGGAATCTGGTTGAATACCGCATCGGCAGTGATCCATTGTCCCACATAAGCAAGGTTCCAGGCATGATAATAAAAACGGCCGTTAAGATAAACCAGCCCGGTTTCAATCTGGGCCGGCACTCCTGCAGACCGAAGCAAAGCGGCGGTTAAAACCGCATGCTCATTGCAGTCGCCGGTTCTGTTTTTTAAAACCTCCAGTGCATTGGGCACCGACAAGGCTGGTTTTTTTTGGATATTTTTATAAACCCAGGATACGATTTTACGCATTTTGCCGGAAGGGGAATCACCTCTTGATACCATTTTTGCCATGGCGGCTTTTATTTGTGGATGGTCGCTCTGCACCAGGGGCGAAGGTTTCAGAAAGTGCTTGAAAAAAGACGGCATTTTCCCCTCTGTGGCGTTCTCAATTGGAATGAGCTCCCGGGTGACGGTCAGCAGATCCTGATGAAATTTCTGACGGCCGCCGTTGAGCATCAGACCTGAGGGGTGAATGTTGCTGATTCTGATGGTTATTTCCGTCAAACTTGCCGGGTCCTGAAAAATCTGATTGGAGGGGATGGACGCGACTTGCGTAAAATCAATTACGTTGTCCATGGCAAATTCTTTACATGCCAGTTCCTCGCTGACCTTTTCCATGGATAGACCCAGAATACCGGATTCTTTCAGGACTTCGCCGTCTTTGGCCAGCCAGGCACAATTTTTTGCTCCCATAAAATCGGCGCAGAATTTCTGTGTCAGAATGCGCTTCCCCATGATGGGGATGATTTCATCGGCGTCGCGGGTCACGGATATTTTGCGGATGCCAAGGGTGGACGGATCAAAAATGCTGAAAGAAGAGCTTTGATTTTTCTTAAGACCTGCCCGGAACGCTGCTTCATAGATGTTCCCGCTGATGTGGGGTACATCACTGATCGGGAGAATGATTTTTTCTTCTTCACGGGGCGGGCCGGCGAATAATATGATTTGATCCTTTTGTTTGTATCCGCGGGCGTTGAAGCGGAATAAGCTGGAATTGAGCTGAAAATGAAAGCTGGAGAAAGACATGTCCGGATTCAGTTCTGTTTCCGTAGAGATGTGGAGCGCCTGGGTGATGCCCATGGTGTTAATCTGCATGGTGACGTTTTCCGTTGTCTGAAAGCGGCCATTTTCCAGTGCCTGATATGTTCGATGGATGACCCCGATTTTTTTCCTGTTTTGATAAATATTCATCCAGGATTCGGGATGACGTACAATTTCAGCTTTCGGGCCGGAGGGAATGGTTGCGGATTGATCCTTAAAAAGACCCAACCGAACGGCCAGCAGGACAAGAAAAAGCACTGTGACGGCAAGACCCCAGGTAATCTTCCAATTGATTTTCGTCATGTTTGCCTGTCTTTCCGAAATGTAGAAAAATATTGAACGTATTATATCGGCAGGATCCATACCGGTCAACCACCGCGTTTGAAAAGATATGGGTGAAAACAAATTTCAAAACATCACTTGACAAATTCCAATTAGCAGTATATTAAAACAAATTCTTATTTTTAAGGCTCAATCACGGTGGATCCCTCATCTGGCAGAGACTCTTCCAAATGCGGGGTTTTTTTTATCATGAGGACTGAATTCTGTAACAGAGCCTATATTAAATTGTTTTTAAGAGAGGAATGTATCATGAAGTGCGACGATCAGAAAATCCGCAACATTGGAATCAGTGCGCATATCGATTCCGGGAAAACCACACTCAGCGAAAGAATCCTTTTTTACACGAAACGGATTCACGCCATCCATGACGTGAAAGGCAAAGATGGTGTGGGCGCGACCATGGATTCCATGGATCTGGAAAAGGAAAGAGGCATTACCATCGCCTCTGCCGCCACATATTGTGAATGGAAAGGACATGAAATCAACATTATTGATACCCCTGGCCATGTTGATTTTACCATTGAAGTGGAACGGTCCCTGAGGGTTTTGGATGGTGCCATCCTTGTTTTGTGTTCCGTTGGCGGTGTTCAGTCGCAGTCCATCACGGTCGATCATCAGATGAAGCGCTACAAAGTTCCCTGCATCGCGTTTATCAACAAGTGCGACCGCAGCGGTGCCAATCCGTTCCGCGTCATCGGCCAGCTCAAATCGAAACTGGGGCACAATGCCGTTGCCATGCAGATTCCCATCGGCCTGGAAACAGACCTTCAGGGGGTTGTTGATCTGGTGAGCATGAAAGCGTTGTATTTTGAGGGTGACAACGGCGAAAACATCCGCATGGAAGATATTCCGCAGCATCTTCTTGAGGAAGCCAGAGCTAGACGGGAAGAACTGATTGACGCCGCTTCTCTGTTTTCTGACGAACTGACGGAAGCCATCCTGGAGGAGAAGGAAATCCCCGCCGAGATGCTTTATACCGCAATCCGCAAGGGTACACTAAAGAGGGAACTGACACCGGTCTACATGGGTTCCGCCTATAAAAACAAAGCGATTCAGCCTCTGCTGGATGGTGTAACTTTGCTTCTGCCGGCGCCGTCTGAAGTGGAAAACGTAGCCCTTGACATGAACAACAACGAAGAACCTGTTGTGCTGAGCAGTAATTCGGGAAAACCAATTATATCACTGGCTTTCAAGCTGGAAGACGGTCAGTACGGTCAGTTAACCTACATCAGGGTTTATGAAGGTACTGTGGAAAAAGGATGCACGATCGTCAATGTCCGAAACGGCAAAAAAATTAAAGTCGGCCGGGTTGTGCGGATGCATGCCGATCAGATGGAAGATGTCGAGCAGCTGCGTGCAGGTTACATTGGCGCACTTTTCGGCATTGAATGTTCATCAGGCGATACGTTTGTTTCACCCGGTATCAACATGACCATGACGTCCATGTATGTTCCCAAACCGGTCATCTCTCTGGCAATTGTTCCGAAAGATAATAAATCTCAAATGGCCATGTCGAAAGCCCTGAATCGATTCTCCAAGGAAGACCCGACATTCAAAACATACGTCGATCCCGAAACCAATGAAACCATCATTGAGGGCATGGGAGAGCTGCATCTTGACATCTACGTCGAAAGAATGAAGCGTGAATACAGCGCGGAAGTCACCACAGGCAATCCCCGCGTGGCTTACCGCGAAACCATTACGCAGCGGGCGGATTTTAACTATACGCACAAGAAACAGACTGGCGGTTCCGGTCAGTTCGGGCGAGTTGCCGGCTATATTGAGCCGATCAGCGATGCTGAATTTGTTTTTGAAAACGAAGTATTCGGCGGTGCCATCCCAACGCAATACATTGCAGCATGCGAAAAGGGTTTCAGGCAGAGTATGGCGAAAGGGCCAAAACTGGAATTTCCGGTTACCGGTGTTAAGGTGGTGATCAACGACGGCGCATCGCATTCCGTGGATTCCTCCGATATGGCTTTCCAGGCAGCTGCGCGCGGGGCATTCAAAGAAGCCTATCTGCGTGCCAAGCCGGTAATTCACGAACCGATTATGAAGGTGGTTGTAGAGACTCCTACCGAATTCCAGGGGGCTGTGATGGGGCTCCTCAATCAGCGCCGTGGCATGATTATCGGCTCGCAGGATGAGGGAGTGATGTGCGTGATTGAATCACAGGTTCCACTTGCAGAAATGTTTGGTTTTTCGACCGTTCTGCGTTCATCAACACAGGGCAAGGCGCAGTTCACGATGGAGTTTGCTCTTTACCGCCAGGTACCGCAGTCGATTGCGGAAAAAATCGCCCTTGAAGTGGCACAGAACAAAAAGACAGCGGCGGCTTGAGTCAGGCTATTAGACTGTAGACTGATAGGCTGTAGGAAAAAACAATGTCAGTGGGAAGAGCTTTAAGACGGGAAAATAATGTTATCCATTTAACGTATAAGGATGCAATCATGATTAAACAGGAGATCATTCAGCGTAATCCGCTGCTCAATCTTGGATTTGAGAACGATTATATTTTAAAAAGCGGTGATTTTGGAGCGGTTTTAGCCTATGCAGGCGTTGGCAAAACCGCCTTGCTTGTCCAGATGGCGCTCCATGCTATGATGCATGAACAGCCCGTTTTACACGTGAGTCTGAATGACGCCGTAAGCAAGGTAGATGTCTGGTATCGAGAATTATTCAACGATATGGCATCCAAATATGATTCCGCGGAAGCGACGGAATACTGGGAAAACATCCTCAATTACCGTTTCATTATGACTTTTCGGGTGGAGGGATTCAGTGTCCCTAAACTGGAAGAACGACTGACCGATCTGATGCAGCAGAATATTTTCAAGCCCTACGTGATTATTTTGGACGGGTTGAAATTTGATGAATCGGGGCGTGGTCTCCTGGTGGAGTTGAAAGAACTGGCTAAAAAATATTCCATGCGTATCTGGTTTACCATTCATACGCATCGCCACGAACCACCCACGGATGACGGACTGCCTCTTTCTTTCCGGCATGTGGAGGACCTCTTTGATGTTCTGGTGCAGTTGGTTGCCGAAGGGCCGGAAGTCTATATCAAGGTTCTCAAGGGCCGGTCTTCCGAAGCGAAACAGGATGCCCTGCTTTTAGATCCGGCGACCATGCTGATTAAAGTGTAAGGCTACATCCTTTTTTCCATTGTCTAGAACCGTCATCTTTGTTTAATCGGAGATGAACATGTCATCCTATAACCGGCTGCGAAATGAGAAAAGCCCTTATCTTTTACAACATGCGCAAAATCCGGTGGACTGGTATCCCTGGGGGGAAGAGGCCTTTGAAAGGGCCCGCAGGGAAGACAAGCCTGTCTTCCTTTCCATAGGGTATTCCACCTGCCATTGGTGTCACGTTATGGAACGTGAATCCTTTGAGAACCCGGAAATCGCCGGTCTTCTGAATGATACATTTGTAAATATTAAAGTGGATCGCGAAGAGCGGCCTGAGATTGATGCCGTTTACATGAAGGTTTGCCAGGTCATGACACAAAGCGGCGGCTGGCCCCTTACCATCATGATGTCTCCGGATAAACAACCTTTCTTTGCTGCAACCTACATTCCTGATGTTACAAGATATGGTCGTGTCGGACTCCGGGAGATGATTCCCACAATCAAAAAACTATGGCTGGAGAGGCGTTCTGATCTACTGTCCGATGCATCGGAAATTACCAGGGTATTGAATATATTGCCGACCGCCGCCTCACAGTCACCCGGCGAAGAAGTCCTGCATCGTGCTTATCGGTCGTTGTTAACCAGCTTCGACCAGACTTATGGCGGATTTGGAGGAGCGCCCAAATTTCCTTCGCCTCACAATTTCTTTTTCTTGTTGCGATACTGGAATCGAACCGGGTCCGAGCAGGCTTTGCACATTGTGGAACACACCCTGCAGAATATGCGACGAGGCGGAATTTATGATCAAATCGGATTCGGTTTTCACCGCTATTCAACGGACGAACGATGGATTGTGCCTCATTTTGAGAAGATGCTCTACGATCAGGCGCTCATGGCCCTTGCTTATATCGAACTTTACCAGGTGACAGGGAAAAAGGAATACGAAATTACCGCACGTGAAATATTTACTTACGTGCTGCGTGACCTGACGGATGACAAGGGCGGTTTTTATTGTGCCGAAGACGCGGACAGCGAAGGCATGGAAGGAAAATTTTACTTGTGGACGCCTGAGGAAGTGCAAAGCATTCTTACAAAAGACGAAGCGGCCCTGTTTTTGTCCGAATACAGGCATGAGGATGACCATTCTGTGCAGGGGATGCAGGAGTTCCCGGAAGGCCAATTTATTCCGCATCTGAAAAGAACGTCTGATGTCGATGAGAAAAGTATCACAACGGACCACTCCGGCAAAATGGAGAGTATTCGAAAAAAGCTTTTCACCCAGAGAAAGAAACGAATTCATCCGCATAAAGACGACAAGATTCTGACGGACTGGAACGGACTGATGATTGCCTCTCTAGCGCGAGGCGCGCAGGTTTTTGATGAACCGGAATATACTCAAGCCGCTCTCCGTGCAATGGAATTTATCACAAGGACTATGCAAACCAGAGAGGGCCGGCTGCTGCACCGTTATCGTGAAGGGCAGGCCGCAATAGCCGGAAATTTAGATGATTATTCTTTTTTGATCTGGGCGCTTCTGGAACTTTACGAAGCAACGTTTGATGCCACTCATGTGATGAAAGCGCTTGAATATCAATCTCACCTGTTTGCCCGTTTCCGTGATGAACGCAGCGGCGGGTTCTTTTTCACACCTGATGACGCGGAAACACTGCTAATTCGCCCGAAAGAGCTTTATGACGGCGCCATTCCTTCGGGGAACTCCGTGGCTTATCTGAATGCCCTGCGCCTTTCCAGAATTACGGGGGATGCCGCGGTCGGTGAACAAGCAGATCTAATTTACAGGACTTTTGGTGCACCGGTGAAGGAGATGCCTTCCGCTTTTTCCCAGTTCCTGTGCGGACTTGATTTTGCTCTCGGGCCATCCAGTGAAGTGATTATTTCAGGAGATATGAACAGGGAGGACACCAGAGAGATGCTCGGTAAGCTAAGAAGAAGTTTTGTGCCAAACAAGATCGTGGTATTTTTGCCCGAAGGTCCGTCACGGCACGCCATTGACACGCTCGCGCCTTATGCTAAATCCTATTCATGCGTTAACGGCCAGGCGACAGCACGTGTCTGTTCAAACTACAGATGTTCTATCGCGACGAATGATCCAGGGGAGATGATGACCCTGCTAAAACGTGATGGATGATTATTTGCCGAGGCAGTCGGATTTGCCTTTCCCCTGGCCTTCAGTGGTTTCCTTTTTCAGGATTCCATCATCAAAGGTAAGTGCATAGATAAAATCATTCTCGCCGCAGTTGTAATGCCAGACTTCCACCTTGTTGCTGCATCTCTTCGATTTGATCTTTCTTCCTTTTATATCAGTTCGGATGGTTGTTTGAGGATCTTCACAGACTTTTTCCTTTGAAGTCGGTTTACCACAGGTGACCAGGACCTGCATTTTTGTGTCGCCGCTTGTGACAAGTCCATTTCCACAGCGGAAGGCAAGGGCGTCAGAGCAGAAGAAAAATATCATGACGCAACTGATGAATATCATTTTGAGCGTATTCAAAAGTCATCCTTTCTTTTTGGAGTCATTTATCAGCACAAGATATTCATACTTGTAGAGATCATGCACAAACTGCTGGATAATTTCCTGCTCGTCATTGAGCGGGGTTGGCGATTGCAGGGCGGCCTTCAACCTGTCGTTGTAGTCCAGCGGGAGGAGGTCGATGTATTGGCCCCGAATAACACGATAACGGAAGAAACGCGCTATTTTCTGGAGATGGGAAAATTTCAGGGTGAATTCGTCGTGGCCCTTAAGGGGGATTCTTTCGGGTACCCCCTGTGCTGTAAACTGATGCTGAGGAAAATGAGCATTGTGCATTGACGCCTCACAGCTGTGTTCACTGAGATAAATATAGGGAATGTCCGCTCCGCATAATTTTTCCACAACCTCCATTGCTCCGATATTGATATTTTCTTTCGGGGCAAATTCAAGATCAAATTCTTCCACGTAATCTGTCATCCGCTTTATGGAGCGAATGGTTTCAGGGTCATTCTGCTTCGGTTGGTGTTCGTCGTAAACGAGTGTTGGAAAATCACCAAGAATTTCATTCAGGATGATAAAATCAAAAGATCGAAGATCGGACAGGGATATCTTCAGAAAATCCATTTCACGGAAATTCACGGGAAATCCGCTGAGGGTTTCCTTTTGTTTTTGAAGCAGGAAAGGGGAAACGTCCAGCATGGTTGCCTGGAGATGAGGGGCCAGAGAAAGAAAATCACGCATCAGATAGCCTAGTCCCCCGCCAACTTCCAGAACATTTTTCAAGCGGTCAAAAGGGATGATTTTTTCCAGGGAATGGAAAAGCTGTGTTCCGAACGACTCCCTGTTTTTCAATACCCGGCGGCAGGGACTGTCTTCCGGATGAAGTGCGTTGCAGAGGGTCAATTCCCAGCCCAGAGTGTTCAGGGTACGGATGTGGTAATCATTCGTTGTATTTAGAATATAGGCCATATGCAAAAAAATCACTTTTTATGAAAATTCAGATGTTTGGTCTTTTAGTTCAGGACGGCAAAAAAATCAATCATGAATATTAAGATCTGCTTTCAATTTATCCCGGGAAAGCGCTTTTGCAGTTCCGGAATCAATTTTGTCCTGATCGTTTCGGAATCTGCAAACTTTTTCGAATAGGTGCTTGAAAATCGCAGAAGACACGTGGGTGTCTGATTGATTTCAAACTGTTTGATCGTTTTCGACCATTCTTTGTAGACGGGCTTCGGATCTATTGTTTTCAATCTAATGTTCCTGGATGATAAAGCGGCGGATAGAACCGTTTCCTGGTAAATTCTGTTTTGCGAGGCAAGTGAAAAAAGCTCATGCCTTGCTTTCACAGCGTTTTGATGACCTCTGCCGGCCCCGACGGCATAAAGAAAATATTTTGAGTAAAGCGCGGAATATTTGTGCCCCGGGAAATCAACGAAGGTGATTTTCATGTCGCCTCTGTTCAGAAGCCTTTCAATTTCCGGTCCCAGGTCTTTTTCTGCAGACTGGCACGGGTGGCAAAAGTAGTCCGTGAATACAATCAGTTCCCATGCACCTTTGCCATAAGAGGGGGAAAACGTTTTTTCGCCTGCATAAGCGGGTGTTGACGATCCCGAAAAAGACAGGCAGACAAAGATATAGCCGGCGAAGATCATGAACAGCATGGGTAAATATTGATTTTTGAGAAACGGTATTCTTGCGTCTCCGAAAACATAGAGCATTTTCTGGTACCATTTGTTTCTCATGCTGGATCTTTCATAGTTGATGATATACATCAGTAAAACCATGACTCCGAAAGACAGGCAATAAGGGCAGAAAATATCTTCCCTGAACTGAAAGGAAACCAGAAAAACCTCGACGCCGATGCCTGCCGAGACAAGCATGCGGATCAAATCGGCCTGTTTGAAAAGAGCCAGGAGGATGATGAGACCCATATAACCCACACCGATATATTTGAGATCAATGCCGAAGATGTCACCCTGGAGGTACGAGCAGGCGGTTTTGCACGACGCGTAATAAATCATAATGACGATTCCGATCAATGCCAGTAAAACCGTCCAGATCAGGCGGTGTTGAAAAAATAAACTGTAAAGACGCATCTGTAATATTTTTCCCCGTGAAATTTTATTATTAAATTATTATAAATACAGGTCATTCCGATGTCAATACAATCTTGAATGAGCTTGCAGGATCATAACAGACTTGACAGGGATTGCCCGATTCTCCATAGTTGTAAAATGAGGAAGGGAGAAAAATATTCATTTCATCCCTCGACAGCTTGTGCGAGGCGGTTTATGGGGGCGGAAACCAAAATGTCACAATATCTAGAGAACTTAATCGACCTCCTGCGCAAGGACCATCCTGATCTTTCCGGCTGGACGATCATCTGTGCAAGCGACAGGGCCGTTGACCCGCTGCAGAATCTGATCCACAGGGAGTTGGGAGGAATCCTTCCGAAAATTGAAGGCTTTCGTTCCTATCTTACCGGTAGAATCAGCCGGCTCATGAAGCTGAAACCTGTGCCCGCTGATGAGGTACTTCTCTACTTTATCCAGTTCATTGCACAAAGATTTCCCGATGAAGGAGATCCGGCATCTCGTGCCGCGGGCCTTTTTCCTCTTATTGCAAAACTTTCGGAATACAACATTGGAAAAGACACAATTCGGGGATCGGAACGTTTTACCGAGGTTGAGTGGGAGAGACTTGAGGAATATCTCGATACGGCCCAGGGTTTTCGCGAATGGCTTTCCAGGATCAATTTCTTTATGACGGAACTTGAAATGTCGCGTCTTGATGGAATGGTTCCATCGGGAAAAGAAATATTTGTCGGACTTCCCGAGATAACGCCGGTAACGGAACGGTTTTATAGAAAGATCAGAGAAAAAAGGTTGTGGGTTGACCGTCCACTTTACGGTCTTGGGCTGGATGGAAAGGAAAAACTTCCTTTTGACTCCGCGAAGAACCTTGTCCTGTCTTTTGGCGGTGAGGTCGAGCCTGCGCATGGTGCATCCATCGAGTTGGTCAGGCTCAACGGTCTTCATGCCATTGTCGATCTGGTGACGGTGGAGGTTTCCAATTTTCTTAAAGAAAGGTCTGAAGAAGATCAGATGATGATCTATCTGCTGGATGAGTCATTGACGACGATGCTCTGGAACCGATCGCTCCGTTTGTATGGAAATGCCGTCAACCTTGCTGTATGGCTGCCGTTTTCTACAACTGCTGCAGCCAGAAGGCTTCTGAAGGAAATAGAAAATGCGGGAAAGGCAGACCGGATACCCGGTTTTAAGTCATTTGCAACCGCCTGTGCGATGGAATTGTCCAAAAACAGAAATCAGTATGTCCGTGAAGAGTGTGAGGCCCTTGAGACAGCCATTTCCGTTTCCACATTTCTTGACGACTGGAAGGAGAGGCTTGGGCGTCATCTGACCGACGCTGCAAAAATGTTGATAGAATCGAAAAAATTCCGCCTCACGGGGAGCCGGTCGGCGCCTGTGCAGGTTGTCGGATTCGGCCACGTATCAGGGGAGAAGTTCAGCAGGGGATTAATCCTTCCTCTGGACAGCGGAATCATGCCGAGCCAGCCCTTCGAAGGACCTTTTATCAACCCGGTGCATGTACCATGGATGCGAAAAAGTGTATTTGAATATGAAGATCTTATTTTCAGGCAGATTTTGTCAAGGGGCTCCCGGATAAAAATTGCGGCGGTGGAAGACCAAATACGTGAAAGAACGCCGAGCTTTTACATGACTTTTCTTGCTCAGGAATTCGGGATACCGGTCACGCAAATGGAATTCAGGGCATCTTTGCCGGTTGTTAAGGACAAAAAACGCCCCGCAGTATCCATCGATGATGCCTTGAGGGAAAGGCTGCGCAAATTTACGTATTCCTTTTCAAGTCTTTCAAAGATCCTTGGCTGCCCCTTTTTGTTTTACCAACAAGACATCCTCGGAATCAATCCTCCAGCCTTTATGAATGACGATGAGAAAATAAATATGCGGATGGGAATTTTTGTCCATCAATTCCTTCAAAAACTTTCAACGGAAAGAAAGGATCTGATTGATGATTGGGAGAAGCTTTTTGATGAACTGTGGGAAAGCGATGAAAATAGCCAAACAAGGGATATTGACGGAATCAATATCTACAGGCTTGACGCGAAGATTTATTTAAAAGGAATCTACCAGGATGAACTGGATTCGGGAGAGAGGATAATTTTTGCCGACAATACCTTATCCTGCGAGGAAAAGTTCAACGGGTTGATTGGAGGGGGATATCAGATTACCGGCAGATCTGACCGGCTGGCCCAAATATCAGGTCGTACCGACGTTATCGATTTTAAATACTCCAAAAAGAAAAGCGATTTTAACATTTCGTCAAAAACAAACGTTGTGGAGAAATTAAAAGATAAGGGCATTCTGCATCCCGCAGCCCAGTTAATGATCTACCGCCATTTTATCGGAAATGTGGATCGCGCCTTTTTTTATTTTCTGAAGGAATCATCCAAAGACCGTATTCTGGTGCTTCCGGAGGATTGGATTGCCATGACGGATGAACTGATGTCTGCCATCCGGGACCGGCTCGATCAAATCATCAGCGGAAGTGAACTTGAGCCTGATTATAACTCTCCGAAGTGTGAATACTGCCTTTTTCAGGCACTGTGCGGAAGGGATGTCTATTATAAAACTTCCAGGAGGGATGCCTGATGCAAAGCGTTCTTCTGAAAGCTTCAGCAGGTTCGGGAAAAACCACAAGGCTCACCGATGAAGTGTTTCATCGATTGTCCATCAGAGGAAAATTCATATACGCTCTGACATTCACCCGTGCCGCCACAACAGAAATGCGTTCCCGCATCATGAAAAAGATTGCATCCGAAAAAGACATGCATCAGATGGAAAAGCTGAATCTCATTATGGAAGCCGGACGAGTCGGATACTCGACGATGGATTCTTTTTTTTACAGGCTTTTTGCCACATCGGGTTTTGCGCCCAAAATGGCGGATGAGCGGGAACAAATGGTTTTGTCCAGTGAAATAGAAAGCCTTTTTTGCGACAGTCTGATGCGTCGCGGCATGGGGGATCAACTGATCATTGCTGCACGCATATTGAGAACGGACCCGGACAATCTGTGGAAACCTCTTGCGGATGATCAGATTGTCGAACGCTGCCTCGCGGATGCGGACAGGATTGAAGACCTTGGTGTCCTGATGAAAGAGAACGGCGTCCTGAGGAATGAACTCGATGCTCTTCGCAATAAGGCCGATAAATTGTCTGCAATGATGACGCCCCGCGTCAACAGCTGGGTCATTGATGCCCTCCATGATTACGAAAGCTTCGTTTCCAAAACAGTTGCAAAATATGCTGATCTGAGAAGTTACACAAGCCTGGGTAAGAAGATTGCGTGGGAGGAAAGCCCCTATGCTGATCTTAATGAGATTTTCAAAAAATACCGCAGGATCGCTGAAAAGCTGTCTCTGAACAAGGCCCTTCTCCGGGAGCTGGCCGTTGCATTTGTCTGCGAAATTTATCTTGATGCAGCCCGGACGGTTAAGAATGAAAAAGGGGTAATATTTTTTTCCGATGTGCGGAAAACTCTTCTGGCCCTTGATGGAATAGCATCCAGTGACAGACCGCGACTTATGAGTAACTATTTTTCTCTTGGGCTCGACAGAACCGAGCATCTGCTGATTGATGAATTCCAGGACACCTCCGAAGGAGATATCCAAATCCTCTTTCCCCTGATTGAAGAGATCCTGTCCGGTCCCGGCGAGCGCGGTGAAAGATCATTCTTTGCCGTGGGTGACTGGAAACAGATGATCTACGGATGGCGGGGTGCAAACCGCGAAGCCCTGGAAGAGGCACTTTCAACGTATATCGAAGACAATGTCATCCGGGAAAATTCTCTGGAATTCAATTACAGAAGCACTCCCCTTCTGATATCCTTCTTCAATAAACTTGTGGAAAATATTTTCACTGGAAAAGAGAAAACGGAAACACAGAAACCTCCGGATGAACCCAGCCGTTTTGAAGGCGTTACAGAAGTGGAGCTTGTTCATCTTGCAAAAAACGGTTCTTCCGAAGCCCCTTATTATCCTGCGATCGTCAAGGTTCTGAAGCAGAAGAAAACGGAGTATGGGTGTCAGTGGGGTGACATGGCGGTGCTTGCCCTCACCAACAATTATGTCCAGAGAATCACTTCTGAACTTGTCAGGGAAGGTATCGGTGTGTCAGAGGTCAGGGGCAGGCAGCTTCTTTCAAGCGAAGAAGGCGTCGCCGTCCTGCTTTTTATAGCGGGTGTTCTTTCGAAGGAAGGCAAGCATCTGTTTTTTGAAAACGCGGCAAAGTCGCCTGTATGGAATGGGATATTCGGGCAGGTAGAGAATGTTCGGGACGAATTCGCCGGAAAATTCCCGAGACCGTTCGGAATCATGGCGGTCAGTTGCGCTATCGAGATTTTACGCGGGAAAATCTCCGCAAACATCCTCGACATCTGGCAGGATGAGGCGCAATCCTTCTTCAGTGAAGGTGGATCTGACGTAGATGATTTTCTCTTAAGAATGTTCAATATACGGTTTCATGTGAAGATACCCGAAGCCGAGAAAAGGGATAATATTAAAGTGGATACCATCCACGGGACCAAGGGACTTCAGTTTAAGCACGTCTTTATCTTCTGGAACGAGGATGAAAAAGAGCCTGCATTCTATCTGCCCTCCGAAAAATGTCATGTTGAATTTACTAAGAATGAGCTTAATTTCTGGGCCGCAAGCGGATCGGTCATTGCCAGAGAAATCCTTGAAAAACATGAGTTGAATCTGGCGCGAATTCGGCGCGAGAGAGCAAATGTTTTCTATGTGGCCGCGACAAGGGCGATACAGACGCTTACGGTTTTTCTGCCGGAAAGGAAAGAAGGGACCTGCAAAGACGTCCATCAGGCACTGCTCAATACGTTTTCTCAATTTGCGCCTGAAGGCTTTAAAAAGGATATTTGTCGTCCGTCCGGCTCTCCCAAAAATGTTGAAAAACTGATCCTGTTGAACGTGCCGGAAAAATCCAATGACGAACCTGAAATGTATGGCGAAATTGATCCGGCGCTGCTATCTGCCTCGATCAGGGCAGGTATTATGCGCGGGGAGAGACTGCACCGCTGGCTTGCAAAGGTTATTGGTAAATCAGATCTGCCCGTAGCCGGAGAGTTGAACGACGAGGAATATAATGCTGTGGGTCGCTTTCTCAAAAGGAAGGATGTCGCGAATGTGATGTTCAGACCCGGCCATCTCTACATCGAGCAGCAAATATCGGATAAGAATAATTTTGGCGTCGTGGACAGAATGATTGTCTCCGATGATCTGATTACCATCGTGGATTATAAATCAGGTTCCATGAGGGGACTGAAGCAAAAATACGATGAACAATTGAAGCGCTATACAAAGATCATGCAGACGATCTACCCGTCACGGAAGGTTGAATATTATATCCTGTCCATAGATAATTAACCTTTTCAATAAATCTTGACAATGATTGGGCAATCTATTACACACAGCAGATATGTTAAGATGATTGCAGATGTGCCGGCAAACCATCGGTAACACGGCAGGTGTTTTCAATAAAAGGGGGGGGCGATCATGATCGGTGTGCTAATAACAACTCACGGAAATCTGGGAAATGAATTAATCAGAGCGGCGGAGATGATTAAAGGCACGCTAAAGGACGTGATGCATGTTTGTGTCGAGCAGTCCAAAAGCGTCGAAGAATTAAAGAAAGAAATCCAGAGCGCCATTAAAAAACTGGATAAAGGAAAGGGTGTGCTGATTTTAACAGATCTTTTTGGCGGGACACCATCCAATATATCCCTTTCTTTTATGAAAGAAGGGAAAGTGGAAGTTGTTACGGGAGTTAATTTGCCGATGCTGTTGAAGTTATCCGACGCAAAGGAAGGAATGGCATTAAATGAATTCGCCTGTTTCATTAAGGATTACGGAAAAAAGAATATCTCTCTGGCCAGTGAAATATTGAATAAAAAGGCAATCGGGTGATCCATTGGCGGAATCTTATGACATGGCTCTCGTGAGGGTGGACAACAGGCTTGTTCACGGGCAGATTTTGGAAGCCTGGGTGCCTTTTATTGAAGCAAAATGCATCATGGTCGTTGATGACAATTCCGCCAGCGATTTTTTCTGCGAGACGGTTATCCGGATGGCCGTGCCCAGCGATATCGAAGTCAATATCTGTTCTGTGGAGGATTTTGCCGCCAATTATGTTTTTTCACAGGGCAGTGGCAAAAAGACTATTGTTTTGCTCAGTAAGATTTCAGATGCTCTGAAGATTTACCAGAACGGTTTTCATTTTAAAAAGCTCAATATCGGCAATATCCACCATGAAGATTATAAAGTTTGCTGTGCCCCCTCTGTGTTTTTATGTGAGCCGGAAATCCAGGACATATTCAAACTTCTGCAGGACGAGGGTGTTCATGTTGAGTTGAAGAGGGTTCCCAGAGAAAAAGCTGTGGATATCAAAGACGCACTGAAGGAGTTCTGCAACGTAAAGCCATAAACAGGCTGGTAAGGAAATGGTTTTAAAAGTAATTCTCATATCATTGGTCGGCAGTCTGCTTTGTCTTGACCGTGTTTTCATGCAGACAATGGTTTGCCGGCCGGTCATTATCGCTCCCGTCATCGGCTTCATTCTGGGCAATCCTTATGCGGGATTAATCATCGGGGCGATGCTCGAATTATTCTGGATGGAACGTATTCCCATAGGCATTTATATTCCTCCCAACGATTCCATCGTCGCCGTTCTGGCCGCTTCAACAGCCATCCTTGCCGGCCAGGCACTTGGATCCGTAACAAAAGAGCTGACGGCATTGTCGATTCTGCTTGCAATCCCTTTTGGAATTATCGTCAAAAGAATGGATGTAAAGATTGTCGAGTCCAATAACCTTCTTTCCGATCAGGCCCTGGAGGCGGCCAAAAGGCTCGATATATGCGCTATTGAGAAAAAGATATACCTGGGTATGGCCAAGTTATTTGCGTTTTATATCCTTGTGCTTGTCGCGCTGCAATTTACTTTGATTTATCTGTTGATCATCGTCTTTCCGGGGTTGCCTTCAGAAATCAAGTCCATGCTGTTGATGACATACTATTTCCTGCCTCTGCTGGGTATTGCTGTAGCGATCAACACCATTAAGCTCCGCGGCGCAATCCCTGTTTTCTGCGGAATATTTTTAGTGGTTGCCGTCGCTTTGGAATTTTTCCATGTCATCTGAAGATACGCGAAATCAAATCAGTGTCGATCTGATGAAAAAAGAGGATTTGCCGGAAATTCTGGCCATTGAACGCGTATCATTTCCCACACCTTGGACAGAAGGCATGTTTATGGACGAGCTGAGGACAGAACATGCCCAGTGTCTGGTTGTAAAAATCGAGCTCAACGGAAAAGCAATGATCGCTGCCTACATTATATTCTGGTTTGTCGCCGATGAAGTTCATTTGCACAATCTTGCTGTAAAATCTGAATTCCGCAGGCGGGGCCTTGCTTACAGTCTGATGAGCCTGATGAGGGGAATTGCCGCGCAGGTGGGGATCAATCGACAGACTCTGGAGGTCCGCGAATCAAACAGGGGAGCAATAAATCTTTACCGGAAATGCGGTTTTGTAGTAAAAGGAAAAAGAGTTCAATACTACACCGATACCCATGAGGATGCCCTGGTGATGTGGGCTGAAAAACAACAGGAAGAACAGAATGCCTAAAGATATTTACATTGGGGAAGTTTCCCGCAATGAGGAGATCCGGAAAAATTTTTTCCTGATGAAGGTAACGCTGCCTTATGGTTTTGTTGAACCCATGCCCGGGCAGTTTGTCATGATCCGCATTGCCGGTTTAAACGATCCCTTTCTTTCCCGTCCTATCAGCATTTATTCTTTTGTGCGCGGCCGGATGAACTGCACAATTGAACTTCTCTTCCGGGTGGTGGGGAAGGGAACAAGGATCCTGGCAGGATTAATCAAAGGATCGCTTGTTGAAGTAAACGGTCCGCTGGGGAAAGGCCATTTTGCAACCCCAACGACCGGGAATATTATATTCATTGCGGGCGGCATCGGCATCGCACCCTTGTCCTTGTTAGCTCAGAATCTTTGCAGGAAAGTTTGCCGAAGTTCTGATTCCATGACCTTTTATCTGGGTGCGCAGTCAGCGGACACGCTTATAGGGTTCAACCGTGTTCATCAGTACTGCGGCAGAGTGATTGCCTGCACGGATGACGGTTCAGCGGGAATGAAAACCCTGGTGACGAAGGCGTTCCAGAAGGACCTCAGGATATATGACCCGGCCGATACCTCGATTTATGCCTGTGGTCCCCGGCCGATGATTCGGGCACTGTCCGGCATACTGGATCCGGAATATTTCTGCCAGGTGTCACTGGAGGAAAAAATGGCCTGCGGTGTCGGCGCTTGCGTCGGCTGCGCTGTTGCCGTGAAGGATGATTACGGGCAGAAGACCTACAAACGGGTTTGTGCAGATGGACCGGTGTTTGAACTGAAGGACATTGTCTGGGAATAATCGTGAAAAACAAAAAAGGTAAAACAGAGACGATGATGGCTGTGAAAATTGCCGGACTGAAAATGAAAAATCCGGTGATGACGGCTTCCGGGACATTCGGTTACGGTGAAGAGTATTCCGATTATGTCGACCTGAACCGCCTGGGCGGCATCGTTGTGAAAGGACTGTCATTAAAACCGCGACAGGGAAATCCGCCGCCGCGCATTATGGAAACGTCGGGAGGTATGCTCAACGCCGTGGGGTTGCAGAATGTCGGTGTCGATGTTTTTATTGACGAGAAACTCCCCTTTTTGCGCAAGTACGATGTGGCTGTCATTGCCAATATCTATGGAGAGAGCTATCAGGAATATGCTCAGGTTGCCTCGAAACTGAACCGGGTGGACGGGGTTCATGCCCTGGAGATCAATGTTTCCTGTCCGAATGTGAGAAAGGGAGGCTTGAGTTTCGGTTCAGATCCGAAAGCGGCAGCCCAGGTGACTCGTCGTGTCAAGGCCGAGACACACCTGCCCGTGATTGTCAAACTCACCCCCAATGTTACGGATATTGCCTCCATCGCTTTAGCCGTGGAAAAAGCGGGCGCAGATGCGGTTTCGCTGATCAATACAATTACAGGGATGTCCATTGATCTCAAGACCAGGACGCCTCATCTGAAAAACATTACTGGTGGCCTTTCGGGTCCGGCCATAAAACCGGTTGGCCTGCGTATGGTCTGGCAGGTGGCACAGAAAGTGTCCATTCCGGTAATCGGCATCGGCGGTATCATGACGGCTGAAGACGCCCTGGAATATATGATTGCAGGGGCAACGGCAGTGCAGATCGGCACCGCAAATTTTATCAACCCGTGTGCATCGGTCGAAATCATCGACGGGATCCGGCACTACCTGCACGAAAATAAAATTAAAAAGATTACAGATATTGTGGGAACGCTGCAAACCTAGAAGATGAAAATGAAAACAGAGGAAATTGCAGAAGGGGTTTATTTAATTGGCGGTCCAAATGTCACCCGGCCAGAAGATGCGGCGGTTTACCTGGTCGATTTCGGCGATGAACTGGTCATGATTGATTCAGGAGCGGGGAACAGTTCGTCTCAACTTGACCGTAATATTGAAATGCTGGGTTTGAAACCGTCCAAACTCACCCAAATCATCTTAACGCACTGCCATATTGATCATATCGGTTCTGCAACTTATTTCCGTGAAAAATACAAGTCTGAAATCGTCATTCATGAACTGGACGCGCGGGCTCTGGAAACCGGTGATTCAATGAAGACCGCGGCCAATTGGTACGGAACAACTTTCCCTCCGACCCGCGTAGATCGGAAGTTAAAAGGAGCGCACGAAATATTGAACTTCGGCCAAGAGGATCTGCACTGCCTCCATACTCCCGGACATACGCCGGGTTCCATTTCGGTCTATCTGGACAGGGCAGGACAGAGGATTTTATTCGGGCAGGATATTCACGGCCCGTTTAACAGGGCTTTTGATTCTGACATCGCGGCCTGGAGAAAATCCATGAACGTTTTGCTTTTACTGGAGGCTGACATCCTTTGCGAGGGCCACTTCGGGATTTACCAGCCAAAAAACAAAGTCAGGGATTATATCGAGCGGTATCTCGAGGAATATGATTAGATTCTGTGTCCGCTGTGTGTAGGCAGAATCGAAACGATGCATTATTCCACTCATAAATTATTCTGAATTCATTCCACTTTTTCCCGGCTCATGATGTCAAAGGTATCGTATATCCTTGGCGGTGGGGTGTACAATTTGTTGTCCGGTTTTCTTTCCAGTTTTAAAGACCCGGCCGGACATGTGGTCACACAAAGACCGCAGCCAATGCAGCGATTAGCATAAAATGTGATTTTATCGTCCTTCATCTTTAATGCACTCACAGTGCAGCGGCTGGCGCAGACTCCACACTGTGTGCAGCTGGATTCATCAAACACGCAGGCATAGTTGCTTTTTACTGCCAGGGCCGGTGCCGGAAACAGCTTAAGCGAAATTAACATGCCGCAGCAGCATGAACAGCAGCAGCACATGGCCTCCACTTGCTGCGAATTCAGAATATGGATCACCAGACCTTCCGCCTCGCTTTGCTTCAGAATGGCCAAGGCTTTATCGGTGTTGATGTAGCGCGCCATTCCATTTTCTACGTAATAATCAGCGAAGGTCTCAAACTGCAGACACGTCTCCAGGGAATGGGAGCATGTCTTTCCATAAAGCCGGACTGCTTTACGGCAGAAGCATTCGGCAACGGCGATGCGTGATTTGCTCTTGATGATGGCAAACGCGTCATCGTAGGCGGCGATGGGATGGTCAGCAACGATTTCAGTATTAATGGGAATGGAGCGAAGGTGCGGTGTTTTCTGTCCGTGAAAGGTCGCGCCCAGGCCGTCAAGATAATACCGGGAGATATCCTTCAACAATGGTTTATTCAAATTATTTAACTGAAACTCATAAATACCTACGATAAAAGGAACCGGAAAATAACAGATTGCATCGTCCTGTTTTACCCGGAAGATCAGTCCTTTTCGCGCCATTGATTCGAGTCGCTGCGCCGTTTCCGCAACATCGGTGCCAAGACGTGAGGCCAGTTGATTTGCCGTTTCAGGCGAGGGGCCCATCTTCAGGAATAATGCTGCATCATCCTCACTGAACAGATGTTGAAGGATTTTGATCTCAACTCCATCTTTCGTTGCGGGGTAACCGGTCGCCATGGTTTCTAGCTTATCCCGTAAACATTCATAGATATCGCTCATGCCTTTTATGTCCTTCTGTTGCCAGTTTTTATTTACCACGAATGTATCTACCACATATTGGATCAGAGTGCAGTCCTTTTGAAGAAATCAAGAATTTTTAATTTATCGGTAGAGGCAACGTTTTCTGCCTTTTTCTTTTTCGCGGGCTGTCAACGAGATTTTCTTGACATACAGGACCTCGTTCCCTATAGTTCCCATCAAAAAAAGGAATCAACAGGTTTGTTATACAATTTTCAATCATGCCTTTGCGAAGTTGAATTTGAAAAGGTATTGAAGAACACGATGGATGCTCCGATTTATGGTTTGAGAAGACAGCTCGCTGAAATCATATGATGAATGGAATCATCAAAGCGTTTCTCTCGTGATTATACTAAATTGTGATTTTATGAAGGGTGGATATGGCCGAAAAGGGAAATGTTCTTAAAAAGTCAGTCGTCATTGTGGCCCTGGTTCTGTTAGCAGGGGGTCTTGTTTTTTATCTCTATATCAGCAAAGACAGAAATGCTGTTCCACAGGGTTTTGTGATGGGCAATGGCCGTCTTGAGGCAATCGAGGTGGATATTGCAGCAAAGCTTGCGGGGCGTCTCGCAGAAGTCCTTGTGAAAGAGGGAGATTTCTGTGAGAAAAACCAGATCGTGGCCAAAATCGATACCACCACACTCTCGGCCCAGTTAAAACAGGCCGAAGCCGAGGTGAAACGGTCCATGCAGGCGCGTAAAACCGCCCTGTCCATGCTTGAAGGGGTTCGCTCGAAAATGGATCTTGCAGGGAAAGAGCTTGAGCGGTCCAATGCTCTCTTTGCAAAGGGAATCTATACACAACAGGAACACGACCGCGTTCGGACAACCAAGCAGACATATAATGCAGAATATGCAGCGGCCGCATCATCCGTCGCAGAGGCCGAAAATGCTATCGAGGCCAAACTGGCCCTCGTAGAAATGTTGAAAGCCGAGATCAATGACTGCATGCTGAAAAGCCCCATCAAGGGACGGGTAATGTTCCGCCTCGCTGAACCTGGCGAAGTTATGCCCAATGGAGGCAAGGTATTAACCATTATTGATCTCACAGACATTTACATGAATATTTATCTGCCGGAGCGATATGCAGGCGGCATTCCTTTGGGTGATGAAGCGAAGGTTGTCCTCGACGCGATACCGGACAGGCAGTTTGCTGCGCGGGTTGCCTATGTTTCTGAAAAGGCACAGTTCACCCCCAAAGAGGTTGAGGCGACAGAGGAGCGCCAGATGCTCGTTTTCCGGGTGAAAATCAGAGTTGAGGAATTTAATGATCCCCGATTGAAACCGGGCATGCCGGGAGTTTCATATATCCGGTTGAATCCATCCGCGAAATGGACGGAACTCTTTAAGTGAATGTTCGCATGAACGGCCGTGAACCCATCGCACACATCGAAGGAATAAAGCACTGCTACGGTAAGAAGCTTGCCCTTGATTCCATTGACCTTCAAATCCCCGCCGGATGTGAAGTCGGTTTTATCGGACCCGACGGTGTGGGCAAATCAACCCTGCTCGGACTCATCGCAGGACAGAAAAAAATACAGACAGGCGACATTCATGTTCTGGGCAGTTCCATGCGTTCAGGGACCCACCGTCACGATGTCTGCTCGAATATTGCTTATATCCCCCAAGGTCTCGGCCAGAATCTCTATGCTACGCTTTCCGTCTATGAGAATGTTGATTTTTTCGGACGTCTCTTTGGGTACAACCGCGACGAACGAAACGAACGAATCAAGAGGCTTTTGAAAGCCACAAACCTTGAAGCCTTTGCAAACCGGCCTGCAGGACAGCTTTCAGGAGGCATGAAGCAGAAACTGGGCTTATGCTGCGCACTGATTCACGACCCTGATGTGCTCATTATGGATGAACCCACTACGGGTGTCGACCCTCTTTCACGTCGTCAGTTCTGGGAGCTTATCAAAGGTATGAGAGTCCACCATGCAGGGATGAGCATCATCGTTGCAACTGCCTATATGGAAGAGGCTGAACACCTCGATTGGCTCGTCATGATGGAGGGTGGACGGATCCTTGCTACAGGAACACCTCCACAGTTGAAGGAGCAAACAGGCAAAACGACGATTGAAGACGCATACATTGCCATGTTGCCGGAAGAAATGCGCTATGGGCACAAGGTCTTTACGACACCGCCGAGGATCGCATCGGATGACGGTTCTGCAATTGAGGCAAAACACCTTACCAAAAAATTTGGTGACTTTACTGCTGTCGATGACGTCTCCTTCACCATACCCAGGGGGGAAATTTTTGGTTTTGTCGGATCGAACGGTTGCGGTAAAACCACTACGATGAAAATGCTCACCGGACTTTTGCATCCGACACACGGTCAGGCTACCATCTTTGGACGTTCTGTGGAAACAGGAAGCGTTGGGCTGAAAAAGCGCATCGGCTACATGTCACAGAACTTTTCGCTGTACGGTGAGCTGACCGTTCGGCAGAACCTGAGCATGCATGCACATCTTTTTGATTTACCGAAAGAGGATGTTCCTTCCAGGGTAAAGGAAATGGCTGAGAAGTTCAACCTGAATGATGTCATGGACGATGAGACGGAGAGCCTTCCCCTCGGAATCCGTCAGCGCCTCTCCCTGGCCGTTGCAGCAATTCATAGACCGGAGATCCTGATTCTGGACGAACCGACGTCAGGTGTTGATCCTGTGGCCAGAGACCATTTCTGGGACCTGCTCATCAATCTCTCCAGAGGGGACGGGGTTACCATATTTGTGACTACCCATTACATGAATGAGGCAGGCCGCTGCGACAGGGTCGCCCTCATGAGTATGGGCCATGTATTGGCCTGCGCTGCGCCAAAAGATCTTATCCGCGCGCGTAACTCCAACACACTTGAAGAGGCTTTTATCGCCTATATCAAGGATGATCTTGCCGAAAATAAAACCAATGGGATGGATAATGAAAAACAAACCGTTCCATTCATGATGAAACCGGATCGTGTAAAAAAACATGGCCGCTACTTTGATATTTACAGGCTGGCGGCCCTGGCCCGGAGGGAAGCTATCGAATTGTTCCGCGATCCGATCCGGCTCATTACCTCCTTCATCATTTCGCCCTTTCTTCTCATAGTTTTTGGCTTCGGAATATCTACAGATATTGAAAACATCAAATACAGTGTTCTGGACAATGATCAGAAAATGTTGAGCCGTGATTACCTGAATAATTTTTCCGGTTCGCGCTACTTCAGCCAACAAAAGCCTGTACACTCGCATTTCGAGATAGACAAGGGCTTTCAGAGTGGCAAGTTCAACATGGTCATCGAGATTCCCCCGAATTTCGAAAAGGACATGAAAAGGGGGCAGAGGCCTTCCGTAGGTTTCTGGATAGACGGCACCATGCCGTTTCGGGCCGAGACCAACAAGAACTATGCGGAAGCTGTGCATCAGACTTACCTGATCGGCGTCGCTGACCGTTCGCCTGTGCGTATGGAGTCTTCTTCCACCCACGTGCAGCCCCGGTACTGGTATAACCCTATGCTAAGGAGCAAATATTCTGTTGTTCCCGGTCTGCTTGCCGTCGTGCTCATGCTTGTTCCTGCCATGCTCACGGCCATCGGGGTAGTCAGGGAAAAAGAACTGGGATCTATCACCAATTTCTATTCAAGTCCCATGACCAGACTTGAATTCCTCTGGGAAAGCAGGTTCCCTACATCGTGATTACATTAATAACGTTCATCATCCTTCTTGTTGTGATTAAATTCCTGTTTCATATTCCGTTCAGGGGCAGTTTTTCAGCCCTGATTGTCGGGACAGTGCTCTATATCATTACCAGCACCGGCATTGGTCTTCTTATCTCGACCTTTACCCGGACACAGATCGCTTCTCTTGTGGCCGCTTTTGCCCTGACTCTGGTGCCTTCTTTCGAATTCTCAGGGCTCATTTCACCTGCTTCCTCCCTGGTAGGAGGCGCCGAAGTCTTTTCAAGGATTTTTCCTGCACGATATTTCGTAAATATCAGTGTAGGTACATTTACCAAGGCAATCGGTTTCACCGAGCTTGCCTGGAACTTTGTTTTTCTTCTTGTTGCCTATATCACGATTCAGACTTTAACGGTCTTGCTATTGAAAAAACAGGAAATCTAGAAAGATGAGAAAACTGCGGCATATTTACCGACTGGGTTTGAAGGAACTTATCAGTTTCCTTCATGACTATGTTCTTATCATACTCGTCATCTATTGCTTCACGGTCATGGTCATTGTTCCATCCAGAGGTACTGGTCTGCAGGTGCGCAACTCATCGGTTGCCTATGTCGACGAAGACCAGTCCCCGTTATCCAGAAGAATTATCAACTCGATCCAGATGCCCTTTTTCCAGACCCCCCGTGCTATTACCTATCACGATATCAACCAGGTCCTGGACAGGGCAGAATACATTTTTGTTCTCCACATCCCATCAGGCTTTCAGAAAGACCTGCTTTCCGGCAAAAATCCTGATATCAGAATCGACGTCGATGCCACGGCCATAGGCCACGCGAAGCTTGGAACGACATATTTAACCCGAATGATCAATCAGGAGATTGAGTCATTTCTGCCGGGCATTCGAAAGGCTGATGATCTTCCCATGCAGGTGAACATCCGTGTCATGTATAATCCAAACCGTGAAAACTCCTGGTTCATGAGCATGGTATTCCTTACCCACATGATCACGCTGCTTGCCATTATCCTTCCAGCCGCCGCACTTGTAAAAGAAAAGGAGCGAGGCACGGTGGAACATCTACTGGTCATGCCCCTTGTGCCTGTGGAAATTATACTTGCCAAGGTATGGGCCAACAGTTTTATCGTGGCTATGGGTGCGATGTTTTCACTTTTCTTTGCGGTGAAGTGGATCATAGGTTCACCCATCCACGGGTCCACGACTCTGTTTTTTTTCGGCACTGTTGTTTTCCTCTATGCAACAACAGCATTGGGTGTCTTTCTTGCCACAATTGCCAAGAATCAGCCCCAGGCGGGGCTACTGAGCATGCCCATTATCGTGCCCATTGCCATTCTGGATGGAGGAACCACACCGCTGGAATCCATGCCCAGGTTCCTCCAGATCGTCATGAAGTTTGCCCCTACAACGCACTATTCGGAATTATGCTCCCGCGTGCTTTTCAGGGATGCAGGAATTGGTGACGTCTGGGTGCAGTTCCTTGCGATTGCGGCGATTGGAACCGTGTTGTTTGCAGGCGCGATGATTCGTTTCCGTGCGACATTCCGGTAATTGTTTTCGCTCAGCCTTTTCTGTGGATTCGATCGTAAAGTGAAACCTTCCATGATCTTTGTTTATTTTTATATTTCAATATCTTAAATAGAATATATTCAGTATTACATAATATTATTAAAAAAGAACAAACTGTAAGAATTCAGAGCATTCTCATGTCGGGATTAGGGCAACTTTTTCATTCAATCCTGTATCAGACTAAAATTATTGTCGATTTATTTTACATACAACATTTTTGCAAAAATCATTATAACATTTAGCATCCGTTATAATATTGGAAATTACTGCCAATGTTGAAGGTCAATAAATGTCGGATAATTTAACAAACAAGGCATTATTCAAAAAAGATCAGATCTATTTTTAAAAATTAAAAAAAATCTTTAAGATATGTAAGACATTGTAAATCAAGGCAAAGCGGCGATTATTTCATATGATCAATTCGTCTAATATTTTCATGGAATGATTTATGCTATCAGAATGAATCACGAGATATTACCGACTCCACTTGGACAAAGGCGAAAACAATGAAAAAGTTCTCTATTTGTGCAATTCTTGTTATGTTTTTTGTGTTTGTGGCACTCCCAATGTCCGTTTTGGCCATGACGGCGATTGATGACAATGAACTGGCCGAAATAACGGGTCAGGCCGGTGTCAGTATCAACGTTGACGTTACGGCCAACCTATCCATCGGCACAATCGCATGGGGCGATTCCGACGGTTTCACGGGTTATTCCAATGCAGGTTATGTAGGCATTGAAGGCCTGAATCTTACTACTCACTTCTCCGGCCGTCACGATGGTCCATTCGCAACCACCGGGCCATCCGCAATCGGCTATATGGGCAACAAACCCATCACGATTGATGTTGGTTCAGATATTCTCGGGTGGACAACCCAGGTGAGAATTGGTCTGCCTACGGCTCATTTGACAGTCAACGGCCTGCAGACGGATATTTTTGTATCCGGGGTTACCGCAGGCGCTCCTACCTCAACAACGGCTCAACAGTTAGGCGCGATTTACATGAGTGGCATTGAAATTCTCCTGGGTGAGTCATCATCGCCTGCTTTTGCCTCATCGTATAATGCGGGGTATCTGACAATCGGCGCCGCAGGCTCAGGGAACAGAGGCGTTAACTTTGGATTCGACATCAACATTGATTCAATTACGGTTGGCACGATTTCATACGGGAATACCACGAGTATTCTTGCCGATTCGTTCGGTACCGCAGCGACAGACGGTTACATTGGTGTGACCAACCTGAATATCGGCCATATGAATATTGATGGCGGTTGTAATATCGGTGTCGGCACACTGAATACCGATGCGATCAACAACGGACACGGGCAGGGGACCATTACCCAGGTGAATATCCGTATTCATCCTAACACCACTGTGGCAATTCCCAGCGCTATCACCGGTACCGTTGTGCTGGCACAGGACCAGGAATTGACCACGGGAGCTGAGGAACTGGGCAACTTCTATATTGGCAGTGTTAGAGCGCGAATCGTAAACAATGTAGGGTCCTTATTCACACCGTCCACCATTCAGATTTGGGCTCATTAAGATTTTTTGCAGGTTGCGTGGTTGAATAGTCAAATCAGGGCAAGACTGTCCGCCAAAGCCATGCCTTCAAGTGTCGGGCACAGGCGATTGTTTTTCAGTATAACCAGTTGATGATCGATCAATGTTCCGATGATTCTTTTCTTTACGGCAAGCAGGTCAAGACCGTAGAGCTTCTTGAGAGATTCCAGATTAACCCCGTCCGCTGTGCGCATACCCAAAAACAGACTTTCCAGTGCCAGTTCATCGTTTGAAAGTTGTTCAGACCTGGCCACCGGTTTTTTGCCGCTTCCAATATCTTTTAAATAGGTTTTTACATTCGCTTTGTTCCACCAGCGCCTGTTGCCAAAAAAAGAGTGAGCGGCAGGACCCAGCCCCAGATATGGCTCATGATTCCAGTATTTCCTGTTGTGCCTCGATTCAAACTTACGGGTGCGGGCAAAATTTGACACTTCGTAATGAATATAGCCTGCTTCGGTCAGTATCATTGAAGTGCTCATGAAGAAATCCAGAGCTTCCTTTTCCGATGGCAATTCCAGACCATCCTGCTTGTATTGTTTGTATAAAGGCGTTTTACAATCCAGAGAAAGCTGATAGCATGAAAGATGCTCAGGTGAAAACGAAAGGGCTTTTTTCAGTGTTTGCCGCCAGGTTTTTACATTCTGGCCGTGTACGGCGTAAATCAGATCAAACCCAAGATTCTTAAATCCTGCATTTCGGGCGGTTTCAATGGACTCTATTGCCTGTTTTGCTGTATGGCGCCGTCCGAGAAATTTTAACAGAGAATCGTCAAAAGACTGAACGCCGATGTTGAGCCGGTTGACTCCCACCCTGCGCAGAGACTGAAAATATTCCAGTGAAACATCACCCGGATTGACTTCCGTGGTGATCTCAGCGCGTGGCCTGATATCAAAATATTTTTGTGCCGCATCGAGAAGGGTCTTTACCTGCCCGGTGGTCAGAAGGGAAGGGGTGCCGCCGCCAAAATACAGACTATCAAAGGAGGGGAAAATATCTTTGTAAAAAGCCATTTCCCGCACAACCGC
>ERZ795049.505-NODE-505-length-57160-cov-7.973628_pt1 | contig 57160 bp, 42 predicted proteins | sample MGYA00375133_ERZ795049 | MGnify/ENA primary metagenome ERZ795049 (study PRJEB30178, sample SAMN05720147) | activated sludge metagenome | isolation source: anaerobic digester from wastewater treatment plant | place: Japan | collected 2015-04-20 ... | reverse complement strand
TTCCTGCGGACTTGGAGGCGGAGACCGACCCCGAGCGTAGCGAGGGGGCACGCCCGGATAATAAATAAAAAAATAAACTTTATATACTTGAATGTTAGGTGATTAATGGAAATGGATTGACTTATTTTGTGTTTAGTCGCTTGGTAGTGAATTATTATTGAAACAAAAAAACTATTTTTGCAAAAGAAGATTTTTTCTTTTTATAAGTTTAATATGCTACATGAATAAGAAGTTACAATTTTTTAAAAAGAGTAGTAAGATAAACAGTAAGAAAATTATAAAAATATTCTGGATGTTATATGCCGGATTTTTCCTCTTGCTTGTGTTGCTCTTTTTCTTTATTTTACGAGGGTGGTTAGGTTTTATGCCTTCTTTCGAAGAGTTGGAAAATCCACGAACCAATTTGGCTACGGAAGTTTATTCGGAAGATGGTGAATTATTAGGCAAATATTATATTGAAAATCGTTCAAACTGCGATTATTCGGAGCTTTCGCCTATGTTATTAGAAGCTTTACTGGCTACGGAAGATATACGTTTTTATAAGCATTCCGGAGTGGATATTCGTGCTTTGCTCCGCGTAACTTCGGGCTTACTTACCTTCCAAAAGAAGGGAAGAGGAAGTACCATCTCGCAACAGTTAGCCAAAAATCTTTTCCCTCGCGACCCGAATGCAGGAATAGTTAAATTGGTAATTACGAAACTCAAAGAGTGGGTTGTTGCGGCACGTCTTGAACGAAGCTATTCTAAAAATGAGATTTTAGCGATGTATTTTAATACGGTCGATTTTGGAAGTAATTCCTTGGGAATTAAATCGGCTGCTGCTACCTATTTCAACAAACGTCCCATTGATTTGTCGGTAGAAGAGTCTGCGATGTTAGTGGGAATGCTTAAAGCGCCTACTCGTTTTAATCCGCGAAGAAATCCCGAAAACGCAATTCAAAGAAGAAATACCGTCTTGAAACAGATGGAAAAATATGATTATCTGACTCATACTGCTTTTGATTCAATTAAAGAGATTCCGATAGATATTTCTCAATTTTCTGCACAATCTCACGTTTCCGGAAAAGCGACCTATTTTCGCGAATATTTGCGACTTTTTCTTAATGATTGGTGTAAGAAGAATCCCAAGGAAGACGGTACTTATTACGACATTTATAAAGATGGGCTAAAGATTTATACGACAATTGATTCTCGTATGCAGCAATATGCTGAAGAGGCTGTTTATGAACATGTTTGCGAATATCTGCAACCTATGTTTTTCAATCATTGGAAAGGTCGGAAAAATGCTCCTTTTTTCAGAATCACAGAGGAGGAGACAGAGCGTATTTTAGTGTCAGCCATGAGACGTTCCGAAAGGTATGAAAATATGAGAGCTCAGGGCTTCTCCGAAAAAGAGATTCGCGAAGTGTTCGATAAACCCGTGAAAATGAAAGTTTTCTCTTGGAACGGAATGAAAGATACGGTTATGTCTCCAATGGATTCTCTACGCTATATGAAGAGTTTTCTGCATTGCGGACTAATGGCAATGGACGTAAATAGCGGACATGTAAAAGCGTACGTGGGCGGCGTGAATTATCGTTATTTCCAATTTGATCATGTTAAATTATCGAAACGGCAAGTAGGGTCAACCTTTAAACCTTATGTTTATACGGTAGCTATGCAAAATGGAGAGTATGACCCTTGTACGTTGGTTCCCAATGTTCCCGTTACTTTTGCTCCCGGCGATTGGGGCGTCATTGATTATTGGACACCACGTAACTCGGGAGATTACAAAGAGGGACAAATGCTACCGTTAAAGGAGGCTTTGGCACACTCATTAAATCATGTTTCGGCATTCTTGATGAAACAGTACGGACCGCAATCCGTTATTCAGTTAGTGCGTGCGATGGGTATGACCAGCGAAATTCCCGAAGTTCCGGCTATTTGTTTAGGGGCTTGTGAATTAACACTTTATGAACAGGTTGGAGCCATTAACTGTTTCCCAAATCAAGGAGTTTATGTAGAACCGATTTTTATAACAAAGATTTGCGACAAAGACGGAAACGTTATTTATTCGTTTACGCCGAAAACCAATGAGGCTATTGACCAAATCACGGCTTTTAAAACGGTGCGTTTGATGCAAGGGGTTGTAGATTATGGGACGGGTTGGAGTTTAAGAGGTAATAAATATCAACTCTCATTTCCGATAGCGGGGAAAACAGGAACAACCGACAATCAATCGGATGGTTGGTTTGTGGGATATACTCCGGTGCTTACTTGCGGTGTGTGGGTAGGTTGTGAAGATAGAGCCGCCCATTTTCGTTCCATTGCGTTGGGGCAGGGAGCTCGGACGGCATTGCCTGTTTTTGCACTGTTTATGAAAAAGTGTTATAACGACAAAGAACTCCCGTACCATAAAATGGTTGAAAATCCTAACAAATACCCGGGTTTGTATTTTCAACCCCCGCAAGCATACACAGGCGACCCGTCAGGATGTAATGAATCAACAAAAAAGAAAAAAACGTCCCATCAATTTGATTAATTAAATTAGAAAATAATGAAGTTATCGATTATTATACCGGTATATAATGAAGAGAAGACAATAAATCTAATTTTAGATAAAGTTTTAGCCGTTGAACTTATTAATAAAATCGAAAAAGAGATTATATTAGTAAATGACTGTTCTACAGATAACTCTAAGCAGGCGATATTGGAATATATTGCTCAACATCCGGAAGAGGATATTAAGTTTTATGAACAGCCGAAAAATATGGGCAAAGGAGCAGCGTTGCATCGTGGTTTTGATGAGGCGAAAGGTGATTACGTCATCATTCAAGATGCTGATTTAGAATATGACCCTAATGAATACAATCTATTGCTTCAGCCTGTCGTTGATGGTTTTGCAGATGTTGTGTACGGCTCTCGTTATATAGGTGGAAAACCGCACAGAATCCTCTTTTATTGGCACACCATCGGAAATAAATTCTTAACAAGCCTCTCTAATATGTTCTCTAATTTGAATTTATCCGATATGGAGACTTGCTATAAATTGTTTCGAACCGATATTATTCAATCTATCTATTTTAAAGAAAAGCGTTTCGGTTTCGAGCCCGAAGTTACCGCCAAACTTGCACGTTTTAAAAATATTAGAATTTACGAAGTGGGAATTTCGTATTATGGGCGAACTTTTGAGGAAGGGAAGAAAATCGGGTGGAAAGATGGGTTTAGAGCAATATTTTCTATCCTAAAATACAATATTTTTTCAAGAAAATATTTAAAAGATTGATTTTATCACTTTTTTCTTTTTTTGTATCTTTGCACTGAAAAAATATTTAATTAAATACTCGAGTTATAACTTACGAAAATGGATGAAGAGAGAGGTAATGTAGAACAATCTGAAGAACAATTAATTACTAATCCCGATAAAACTTCGGAGGAGTACAATTTGCATAAAATTGTACATGTCCAAAGCATGTTTGAGAAGTGGTTTTTGGATTATGCTTCGTATGTAATTCTTGACCGCGCACTGCCCGATGTTTATGATGGCTTAAAACCTGTTCAACGTAGAATTTTACATTCTATGGATGAGTTGGAAGACGGACGATATAATAAAGTTGCCAATATAGTCGGTAATACCATGAAGTATCACCCGCACGGAGATAGGTCCATCGGTGATGCTATTGTGCAGTTGGGACAAAAGGAGTTCTTGATTGACACGCAAGGGAATTGGGGAAATATTTTCACGGGTGATCCGAGTGCCGCACCACGTTATATCGAAGCACGACTCTCTAAATTTGCTCTTGAAGTTGCCTTTAATCATAAAACAACTTCTTGGCAATCCTCTTATGACGGAAGGAATAAAGAACCTATTTTATTACCCGTTAAGTTTCCCTTGTTGCTGGCTCAAGGAGTGGAAGGGATTGCTGTGGGGCTTTCCACGCAAATACTTCCGCACAATTTTAATGAACTTATTGATGCCTCTGTTGCTATTTTAAAAAACAAATCTTTTGAAATTTATCCTGACTTTCCGACCGGTGGTTCTATTGATATTTCTAAATATAATGACGGAACGCGGGGTGGGAGAGTGCGAAATCGGGCGAAAATCTCTATTTTGGACGCCAAAACGCTACTCATCTCTGAACTTCCTTACGGTACCAATACGGCAAAATTGATAAAAGATTCGCGCAAATCAATTACCAGTGCCGTAGATAGTGGAAAGTTGAAAATTAAAAAAATTGATGATAATACCGCCGAAACCGTTCAAATAATTCTTCATTTACAAGCCGGCATCTCACCCGACCAAACCATAGACGCATTGTATGCCTTTACAGATTGTGAAATGTCCTATTCACCCAATGCATGTGTTATATATAATGGAAAACCGGCTTTCCTTACCGTAAAAGAAATCTTGCAAATTAATACGCATAATACGGTAGAATTACTTAAAAAAGAGTTGCAAATTCAACTTCAAGAGCTTGAAGAGCAGTGGCATTGGATTTCATTAGAAAAGATATTTTTTGAGCAAAGAATATATAAAGAATTAGAAAAAGATACGAAAAATTGGGAAGAACAGTTGAAAAATATTGAAACCGCTTTTGACCCTTACCGTTCGCAATTTAAAAAGGAAATTACACGTGACATGGTTCTTAAATTGTGCGAAAAACCGGTTCGTAAAATTTCTAAATTCGATATTAAAAAAGCAGAAGAACAAATTGCTAATATTGAAACGAATATTGATGAAGTTAAAAATCACTTAGCACATATTATTGATTATTCAATTCGCTATTTCCTAAATCTTCAAAAAAAATACGGGAAGAATTATCAACGGAAAACGGAAATTAAAAGCTTCGATACCATCGATGCAACCGCTGTTGCTGTCGCTAACCTTAAATTGTATGTTAATAAAAAAGAGGGCTTCGTAGGTACAAACCTGAAACGTGACGATGAACTTGAGTACGTGTGCGACTGCTCGGATATTGACGAAATTATTGTTTTTGGAGAAAATGGTAAATTTGTAGTCTCCAAGGTTTCGGAAAAACAGTTTATCGGGACCAATATTCTCCATGTTGATGTATTTAGAAGAAATGACGATCGGACTATTTATAATATGATATATTCGGACGGGAATAATGGGCGAGCTATGGTCAAACGTTTTGCAATCGGTGGAGTTATTCGTGATAGAGAGTATGACCTGACAAAAGGAAAGTCGGGGTCGAAAGTGCTTTATTTTACGTCGAATCCCAATGGAGAAGCCGAAAAAGTAAAAGTTTATCTGAAAGCAAAGCCGAAATTGAAAAAACTGCAATTTGAGTTTGATTTCAGTTCTATTGCGATTAAAGGTAGAACAGCCCAAGGAAATATCTTATCGCGAAATCCTGTCAGAAAAGTTGAGTTGAGCGAAAAGGGAATTTCAACATTGAGCGCCATTAAAATCTACTTCGATGATATTGTAATGAAACTCAATATCGAAGAACGAGGGGAATTACTCGGCTCTTTTAAAGAGGATGATAAGATTATTTCTATCTATCAATCAGGGTATTACCGAATTACCGGCTACGACTTAATTACTCATTTTGATGATGACTTAATCTCTATTCGAAAATTCAATCCTAAAATGATTGTATCTCTTGTCTATCTCAACAAAAAGGAAGGAAAATATTTTGTAAAACGATTTAATCCTGAACTATCAGAGAAAAAAGTAGATATTTTACCGAACGGAAAAGAATTTGAGTTGGTTGAGGTTACCACAGAGATGTTGCCGCAGCTCGAAGTGAATTTTTACAAAAAGAACAAAGACGAAGTGGAGATGGAAGTGATTTCAGTGTCGGACTTTGTTTCCGTAATGAACATAAAAGCCAAGGGAAAACGACTCAGTTACGGAACCATAAAAAAAGTGAGTTTTATTGAACCGCTTCCTTATAAAGATGAGGAGGATGACGATACGGATAGTTATGAAGAAACGGAAACGGAACAGGAGTACGTAGACAACATTGACGAAGCCGTTGCGAAAGAGGTTTTTGAACATATTGAAATCGAAGAAAAAGAAAAAAAGAGACCTTCTACAGATAAAGAGAAGGGAGAACAGCAGCAGTTAGAGATTTTTTAAACTGTTCGTTTTTTGTCCCTAAACAGGTGAAAAGCTATGTTTATATTTGTAAAAACGGATTAATCTTTTCCAAATATAGTTTTTAAAAATTCTCTTATAAAAACGATTGCAATAAAAAGAGCAACAAAAAGTTCCATCTATTTTTTTTGCAAATATAAATAAAAGAATTAATTTACCTGCCTTTATAACTTTCTGAATTGAATTTTTGAATTTACTTTGTCCCGATTCTGTCCCGTTAAGGGTTGAGTGAAACGCTAATACCTTACGTATATAATGATTTTAGCGTTTTTTGTGGCGGGAACGAGATTTGAACTCGTGACCTCCGGGTTATGAATCCGACGCTCTAACCAACTGAGCTACCCCGCCATGTTTTTTTGCGGTGGCAAAAATACAAAAAAAAACTATATTTCTATTCAAAAAAATGATTTTACAATTTTTAACTCTATTTTCATAAAATCTCTATTTTTGCGTTCTTATTTTGATAATAGTTATAGAATAGTTGCCAATGATAAAAAGATTTTTAATTTTTTTGCTTCTCTTTTTTATCATTTTAACCTCTTTTGCACAATTTTCTTCCAGTATTAGAAAAGGTTCTGTTACCGTTTTAACTTCTTCTATCGTTTTAGATTCACTTTCTATTGTTCCTAATTCTTTGGTTCTTAACGGTATTGACACCTCTCAATTTACGGTTGATTATCTCTCCGCTACGCTTACCATTACCGATTCGCTTCTCATAGGTAAAACTATCGAATATAGTTATCGTTGTTTTCAGTATAATTTCTCAAAAAAATATTCTCATAAACCGCTAACTCTGATTACTCCGCAAGTTCAGCATTATGCACCTTACGTCATTAGCGATGGAGACGGTGCTATTTCGCAGCTTTTCTATGATCCTGCCCTACAAAGTAGCGGTTCGATTTCTCGTAAATTTTCTATTGGAAATAATCAAGATTTTACTTTAAATTCAGCTTTAAATCTTCAGCTTGTCGGAGAACTTTCTGAGGATTTATCTATCGTGGCTAACATAACGGATAAAAATGTCCCCATTCAACCCGAAGGGAATAGTCGAATGATTCAGGATTTTAATAAGATTTTTCTACAACTTAATTATAAAAACAAACTCTCGTTATTAGCCGGTGATATTGATATTACAGGACCGGAAAGTTTTTTTTTAAAGGTGAATAGACAAGTTCTTGGAATGAAATTATTGGCTACCACAACTTTGGATTCTAGCAATTCCTTTAAAAATGATATAGGAGGAGGAGTGAGTAAAGGGAGATTTATTAGAAATGACCTAATTTCTATTGAAGGGGTGCAAGGTCCGTATCGGCTCTATAATTCACAGCAAGAGACTAATATAATGATTGTTGCGGGTAGTGAACAGGTTTTTATTGACGGACAACTATTAGTTCGTGGGGAAAATAATGATTATACGATTGATTATAATGTCGGCGAGATTACTTTTACGGCACGACAGTTGATTACAAGGGAAAAACGTATTGTTGTCATTTTTGAATATACTAATTTTGCCTATTTACGCTATTCGCTCTTTAGTTATAATCAATTTAAGCATGAAAAAAATAAAAAATTAAAAGTAGATGTCAATTTTTATCAAGAGCATGACTTAAAAAATCGTTCTATTCAGCCGGAACTTAAAAAAGAGCAGATGTATCATCTTTCACAAATAGGTGATTCATTGGCAAATGCGACATATCCTATGGTTGATAGAGTTCCTTTTAACTCTAGTGAAATTTTGTATAAGAAAATAGATACGGTTGTCGATGGTATAACCTATCTTTCTGTGTTTCAGCACACAAACAATCCTCACGATGAGTGTTTTCGTGTGAAATTTAACTACCTGGGAAATCATAAGGGGAATTATACACTTTTAGTAAGTTCGGCAAACGGGCGAGTTTTTCAGTGGGTCGCTCCGGTAAATAATGTACCGCAAGGCGATTATGAACCTGTTATGCTTCTTTCCACACCACAACTACTTCAAATGGCAACGATTGGAGCAGCCTACGAGTTTTCTCCTAATAGCGAACTCTCCGCCGAAATTGCTTTTTCAAATTTTGATAAAAACACCTTTTCTAAAAAAAATGATGAAAATAATTTAGGATTAGGTGGCAAATTAAATTATGTCATTCGTAAAACACTCTTTACTCAAAAGAAACAAAAATGGGATTGGAATATGGTGGTGAGTTATGAATTTATGAGTAAGAATTTTCAACTTGTAGAAGCTATCCGCGAATTAGAATTTAGTCGTATGTTTAATCTTAGTGAGGATTATTCAGAGCAGTTTGACGATCACCTTTTTCGGTTCTCAACAGAATTTAATCAAAGTAAAATTGCTAATTTGAAATATCATTTAACCTACTTTTCTCGATTACCCGTGGTGAATGCTTTGCGTAATGAAATAGTTGTTTCTACCCAATTCAAATCCTTTACTTTTAATACTATTACCTCTTATCTCTATTCCAAAAACAACAACATGTTTACCTCTTATATCAATACGGATAATTTAATTTCTAAAGAGTTTAAGTATCTTGTCGTGGGTGTGAAAGAAAATTTGGAGTATGATTTATTTAAAGATAGACTTAGTAATAGGTTGGAAATAAATAGTTTTGCTTTTAATGACATTAAGTTTTTTATTAAAAATCAAGATAGTACGGCTTACAAATATCAATTAAGTTACAAGAATAGAGTAGATCATAGGGTAAATAATAGAAATATGCTTTCCTTACACTCTTTGGTGCACGAGGCGCAAGGGATTTTTGAAATGACGAAACTCAAAAATCACAAAATTAGAGCGATTGCGACTTATCGAAATAGTGCTTTGGTTGACTCGGCGAATTTGTTACGCCCCGAGCATTATGGGGTTGGGAGTATAGAGTATACGGGAAGATTTTTGAAAAATTTTATCATTTTATCTACTTTTTATGAAGTAGGAAATGGTATGGAACAAAAGCGAAACTATGCTTTTATAAAGGTTTTTGACGGTCAAGGGACGCATGTTTGGAAAGATTATAATAATAACGGTATTGCTGAATTAGATGAGTTTGAAATTGCACTTTTTAGAGACGAAGCGAACTACATTAAAGTTTGGCTTGCAAGTAACGACTATGTCAATACACTTAATAATCAGTTTTCTCAAACTTTACAAATCCGTCCCGCTTCCTTATGGTACAAAAAAACAGGTTTTCTCAAGTTCTTGACACAATTCTCCAACGTTACTTCACTCCGAATTACACAAAAAAACTTACGCAGCAATTCGATTCAGGCGATAAATCCATTCTACTTTAATAGCTCGGATTCTAATATAATCAATCAGCAATGGCAATTTAAAAATACATTTTCGTATAATCATTATTCGTCAATCGTTGGTGCTGATTTTATTTTGCAAAATAATCTGAATAAGAGTTTGCTCTATTATGGTTTTGAGCAAAATAGAATCAATGTGCAAGAGTTTATTTTTAAATTAAAACCGTACAAAATTCTCTATTTTTATTCCCATTACTCACACTCTTTGAAAAAGAATGATTCGGAATATTTTGAAAGTCGGAACTATCAAGTTGATGCACATCTTATCGAAAATAGTTTACAATTAACTCTTTATAATAATTTTGATATTATTCTCTCTTATCTTTATCAATATAAGCGGAATCTTTTACAAAAAGAGAAAGCTACGCGAAATCAAGTGGAACTGTCTGCTCTTTTAAAATTACCAGAAATAGGAAATTTGTCTGCGAAAATAGAATATGCTTCGATTTCTTATAATGAAAATGACAATAGTAGCCTTGCTTATGAGATGTTGGAAGGATTGAAAATAGGTAATAATTTCATTTGGAGTTTAAATTTTCAAATATTGGTAAACAAATTTTTGGAATTAAATTTACAATATGATGGTAGAAGTTTTGAGAGAAAACGGCTAATACATACAGGAAATTTACAACTTCGTGCACATTTTTAATATTTTGGAATTAATCTAAATAACGTATTTAATATATTGATTATAAGTTGTTTGTGTTTTTAAAACAGTCTTGTGTTTAAAACTTTTAATAATAAAATAGTATGTTTTGAAAAAAAAGTGAATTGAAATAAAAAAAAATCGTATTTTTGAAACTTGAAAAAAAATAGGATAATTATTTGGTGGAATTTTGTAACATTTTTACATAAAATGAGTAAAAGAACTAAAAGTATTGCACATGTTATATAAACTTTAATTACTCATTATGTTATGTTTCAAAGGTTTAGTAAGGAATAGCATAGTCATTAAAATAACGTGAATATGAAAAAAAAACTTACGATATTTTTAATAATCATTTTAGGTTGGGTAGGGGTTCGTGCGCAGCAAGATGCACAATTTACACTATTTCCGTGGGCTTTAATCTATTACAATGTAGGAGCGACGGGTGAACAAAATAATACTTTATGTTTCACAGGGTTATTTAGACAGCAATATGCCGGTTTTAAGGATGTTTATACGAAGGATGGTAAGACAGTTAGCGACAACACTTCGCCTCAGCAGATACTTTTAAATATGGAGACCTATTCGCGCAAATTGCGTGGCGGTATCGGTTTATCATTAATTAAAGATAAAATCGGATATTACAATAATATAGGTGCGAAACTTGGTTACGCTTATAAATTGCGAATTCCCACGGGAACGCTTGGAATAGGTTTACAGGTGGGCTTTTTAAACCAACAGTTAGATGTAGCTAAGCTTCGACCGTTGCAAAATGGTGATCCTTTAATATTAAATCTAGACCAGAAGAAAGAGTCGTGGCTGGATATGGATTTTAATTTCGGATTATTTTATAAAGGTACTAATTGGCATGCAGGTTTATCAGGAACACAGCTAATTGAAAATATTCGTGTTTCCGGAGATAAAAATATCTTACAAATGAGTCGCCACTTCTATATTCACGGAGGGTATATTTGGGTAATTCCGCAAGATCCAAGTTGGTCATTAGAACCGCAGACACTTATAAAAACGGATTTTGCCACAGCCCAGTGGGATTTATTGGTGTTAGCACGGTATAATGGCATTTTATGGATGGGGGCGTCCTATCGTATTCAAGATGCCGTATCCTTGGTGTTTGGTGCACGTCCTTTCTATAATTCATCGAATAATTACCTGAAAGGGATTGACCTGGGGCTCTCTTATAGCTTTACGACAAGTAAATTGGGTTATTCGAAGAATAGAAGTTACGGAGACTTTGAATTGATGCTTCGTTATTGTTTCGATATATTCCGTACGGAAACCTTTTCGGGCTATGGCTCTACAAGAACTATTTATAAAAATGAATACTAAGTAATAAAAAAATATAAATATCGTTTTGAAAATATAAAGCAACCACAAAATATGAAAAAGTTAGCATTAATTTCCGTCATTGCAGTGTTAGTCGTTTTTGGCAACTCATGTGCAAATAAAGGAGAAGGTCAATTGGTTGGTGTTAAAGACCGCCCAACTTCTATGGATATCGCCCCCTTTGGTATGGCGTATATTCCCGCAGGTCACTTTTTGATGGGAGCAGGAGATGAGGACGTGCCTTTTGCATTTACGCATCAATCGAAAAATGTTTCAATTTCTGCGTTCTGGATGGACGAAACAGAAATTACGAACAATGAATATCGTCAATTTGTTTATTGGGTTCGTGACTCCATAGCACACGTCCTATTAGGTGAAGCCGATATTGAAGATGCACAAAAGAAAGGACACTATCTGAAATATACATCAGGGGAAAACGAAGGTGAAGTAATGGAACCTAAGTATATCAATTGGGACGAGAAAATAGATTGGGGTTCTACCAATGAAGAAGTACAACAAGCATTAAGTCCTCTTTTTGCTAAAGTCAATTCACGTTTCTATCACTACAGACAAGTAGATTTGAATGTGAGTATGCTCAATTATGAATATTGGACTATTGATTATCGCAACTATAATGATCCTAATCAGGAATCTGATCCGCTTAATCCTAATAAAGCTACTTACGGAGCTTCGTATAAAGAGTTTGACCAACCCGGAAACGATTACGGCGGAATGTTTGCTAGTCGTCCAAGTAGCTATAATAAAACTAAAGAACGTTTTTTAAGACGTCATGTTGTAAATATTTATCCTGATACGCTTTGTTGGGTACATGACTTTACATATTCTTATAATGAGCCGATGACGCTTAACTATTTCGCACATCCTAATTATGACCATTATCCTGTAGTTGGAATTACGTGGCATCAAGCAAAAGCTTTTTGTTATTGGAGAACACACTTACGCAATTGTTGGTTAGCATCTAATGATTATGCTCATGAACAAGAATTTCGCTTGCCTAACGAAGCTGAATGGGAATATGCAGCACGTGGTGATTTTGACATGGCTACCTATCCTTGGGGATCTCCGTATACGCAAAATATTAATGGATGTTATTTAAGCAATTTCAAACCGCAACGAGGAAATTATATCGCTGATGGAAATATTTATCCGGGAATTGTTGCTCACTATCACCCCAATAATTTCGGACTATTCGATATGGCAGGTAATGTTGCTGAATGGTGTGAAGACGCATTCGATAAATCAGCAGTTAATTTTGCTCATGATTTAAACTCACAATATTCTTACTATGCTAAAAAAAGTGATCCGACCGTTAAGAAAAGAAAAGTTACTCGCGGCGGCTCCTGGAAAGATATAAGCTATTATATTACTGTTTTTGCTAAATCATACGAGTATCAGGATACAGCAAAATCTTACGTAGGTTTCCGCTGTGTGCAATCTTATGTTGGACGTCAACGTGGAGATAATCTCCAAAGAGCTTCTAATATTTATTAAAATTAAATTATTAAAACTTCATTAAATACAAAAAAACTATTATCAATCAAATTATTAACAACTTAAAATCAAAAAAATCATGGGTTTTTTATACAACTTAGTTAGAAGTAAAGGGTACAAAAATTTTATGTCCAAATTATATGGATGGGGAGCTTCTTTAGTAATATTAGGTGCATTATTTAAAATTACTCACTTTAAGGGAGCTAATGTTATGTTATTTTTGGGAATGTGTACGGAATCAATTATCTTCTTCTTCTCAGCTTTTGAGCCTCTTCATGTTGAATATAATTGGGCTTTAGTTTATCCGGAGTTAGCTGTTGGTGATGCTGAAATTGAACCTAAAAAAGATAAGAAAAAATTAGCTTCGGGAACCCCAACACAACAACTAGATAATATGCTACAAGAAGCTAAAATCGGACCTGAACTGATGGAAAGTCTTGCTTCCGGTATGAAAAACTTAAGTGATACCGCTCACAAATTGTCAGGAGTTTCAGATGCAACTTTTGCTACCGATAATTATGTTGGCAATTTAACAAAAGCAGCAGAATCCGTTAGAAATCTCTCTCTTGAATATGATAAAACCGCTCATGCATTGTCAAGAGACGCTAACGTTTCCGCTGACTACTTGAATAACGTACAAAAAGCAAGTGATGCCGTTGGAGCTTTAGCTACGATCTATGAAGAAACCACACGCTCAATTAAAATTGATGGAAGCGGTTATAATGACCAATTAGCAAAACTAAATCAAAATTTATCTTCTATCAACACTATGTATGAAATGCAATTGCAGAATGCACAAACAATTCTTAATACTAGTAAGAGTGTTGAAGATAATCTCAAAGCTTATACCGATAACTTGCATGCATCTCTTGAGAATACAATTAAATATAAAGAAGAAATAGATAAATTATCTAAGAATGTAGCTCTCTTGAGTAATGTTTATGGTAATATGCTTTCAGCTATGAATGTTAACAGAGGTTAAGAATACTATTTTATCAAAATTTACTAATCAAATAAAAGAAATATAGACTATGGGTGCAACAAATTGTCCGGAAACCCCGCGGCAGCGAATGATAGGAATGATGTATCTCGTTTTAACAGCTATGTTGGCGTTAAACGTGTCAGTTGATATTTTAAACGCTTTCGGAGTTGTAGATGAAACGTTGAGAGTATCTAATAAAAATATCGAAAGTAAGATTTCTACCGATTATGCCCACTTAGATAAACAAAAAGCGATTCTAGGTGAAGAAAAAGTGAAAGATGCTGTTTCGAAAGCGGCTAAACTTCAGCAATATAGCGATGAAATGGTAGCATATATCGAGAATATAACCGTTGAACTTCTGAGAGAAGTGGACAAAACGGAATTTGATAAAGATGGAAATCTTAAAACGGTTAAAACAATTGAATCTAAAGATAATTATGATAAGCCGACCAACTACTTTATCAATATGGGAAAGGCTACCGAATTTAAAAACAAATTGATAGAATACCGTACTAATATATTGAATCTTGTTGACGATAAAAGACGAGATATTCTTGCTGTCGCTGTTGGTTTAAATATTGAGAACGAAAAATATTATGATGCGGGTGGTGAAGAAGAGAGCTGGGAAAATCATAACTTCTATCACTTAGTTATGGCAGCCTGTGTTACCTTACTTAATAAAACAATCGGTGAGGTGAGAAATGCAGAATCTGCAGTTTTAAAGGAGATTATCTCCTCTATTACTGCCGAAGACTTCAAGTTTGATGAAATTGCGGCTCGTACCATCCCAAAATCACATATGATATTTACGGGAGATTCCTACGAAGCAGATATTATTGTAGCTGCGTATGATTCCAAGCAAACCCCTGAAGTGTTTTATAAAATCGGAGTTGATACGCTTACCGAAGCACAATTATCGGGTGCAACCCCCTTAGTGGGAGAAGAAGGCGTTGTTAAACTTAAATTACCGGCAAGTAGTATTGGAGAACAGAGATTTGCCGGCTTAATAAAAATCACGGCTCCGGACGGTTCGATTAAACACTACGGTTTTAGTGATAAATATATGGTGGTAAAACCTACGGCAACTATTGCAGCAGAAAAAATGAACGTACTTTATGCAGCAATTCCTAATCCTATTTCAGTTTCTGCGCCGGTACCTCCGGAAAGAATGCGTGTTTCTTTCCCTGGATGTAACGCTACATCAACCGGAGGAGGAAAATATGACGTAACAGTTCCCGAAAGTATGATAGGAAGACCTATAACGATTTCTGTTAGTGCCGATATGGGAGGAAAAGTACAACCTTTGGGTGGAACGGAATTTCGTGTGAAACGTGTACCTGACCCGACCTCTTATATTGGAGGAAATATTTACGGTGGAAAACGTTCTAAACAAGAGTTACTAGCGAACCCTTTCCTTTCTGCAAGAATGGGAGAAGATTTTGCTTATGACTTACGTTGGACGATTAATTCCTATCGTGTAACTTTTGTTACTAAAGGAATTGAAGATCCACCAATTGCTTGCGCAGGTGGCGGTTTTAGCGATGCTGTGAAAACAAAAATCAATAATGCCGGTTCGAATACAATTATCCAATTTACGGATATTAGGGCTACATCTATTGCCGGACAACGAACACTGAGAGACCTTATGGTAAGAATTAGATAATATTAAATTTAAGAATATTATGAAAAAAATTGTTTTATTAGCCTGTTGCTTATCCCTTTCCTTGTTCTTATTTGCACAATATGAGCAAGAAGGAGCGTATGAAGATGGTAGTACAATGCAACAACCAATTCGACCACCCGTCGAATTAAGTTGGACTTCGGAAGATATTGGAGATTTTTCCGAACCAGTTAGATATGTGCATCAACGTGAAGCTGACGTTATGTACTATATTACTATTTGGCGAACTATTGACCTTCGCGAAAAAGTAAATCACCATCTATATTTTCCGCAAGATCAACGAGGTTCGTGGAGGAGTTTAGGACAAGTTATTCTGGATGCTATTGACTTGAATCATCCGGAAAATATGGATGCTCTACGATTATATACCGATGAGTATTGCAATGTTCCTAAATCTCGTGAAGAAGCTAAAGAGGGACTTATACAGCGTAGGACAATTCAAAAATTTGACCCGATTACGTTTGAAATAATTGGTGAAGAAGAACTCATAGAAGAACACAAAGCTAAGGAAATTACATATTACAATATTAAAGAGATATGGTTTTTTGATAAAGAAAGATCCCTCCTTGATGTGAGAATTTTAGAAATCGAACCGATGATTGAATATGAAAAAGAACTTAACCTCGGAGCAGGAGGAGGAGGAGATGAAGAGGAAGGTATTGGCGGAGTTAAACAGAAGAAACGACTCGGTTATATTATGTATGATGAACTTAGACCATATTTAGCTCAGCAAGATGTTTTTAATAAGAAAAATAATGCTCAACGTCTCTCCCTAGATGACGTATTAACTTGGAAACGCGAATTTTCAAGCTATATCTATGCTGAACAAAACGTATACGGAGACCGCTATATTAGCGATTACCTCTTAAATGCTCGTGACCAAAGAATAGAATCCGATAAAATTACAGATAAAATTAGAGCTTTTGAACATGAATTGTGGGAGTTCTAACTCTATAATGGCTAAATTAAAAGGCAGGTTAATCACCTGCCTTTTTTTTGTATTTTTGCGTTTTGTTTTTATAATCTTGTTGAATAATAATTATGGAGTATAATTTTAGAAAAATTGAGGAGAAATGGCAAAAAGTTTGGAAAGAGACAGAAGTTTATAAAACGGATGTAAACTTTTCTAAACCGAAATTCTATATTCTAGATATGTTCCCGTACCCCTCCGGTGCCGGTTTGCACGTGGGACACCCGCTCGGTTATATCGCTTCCGATATTTTTGCACGCTATAAAAGACAAAAAGGTTTTAACGTTCTTCATCCTATGGGGTATGATTCTTTCGGCTTGCCAGCAGAACAGTACGCAATCCAAACCGGAGAACACCCCGCTATTTCAACAGAAAGAAATATAAAAAGATATCGAAGTCAACTTGATAGACTTGGCTTTTCGTTTGACTGGAATAGGGAATTTAAAACTTCCGATCCGAGCTATTATCGGTGGACTCAATGGACATTTATTCAACTTTTTCATCATTATTACTGTAATGACCTTCAAAAAGCAAAACCTATTGCCGATTTAATCAGCCATTTCGAAAAGCACGGAACGGAACAGTTGAACGTTGCGTCTACCAATCTTCTTAATTTTACATCGGAGGAGTGGAAAGAATTTTCGGAAAATGAAAAACAGAATGTTTTATTAAATTATCGTTTAGCATACATTGCTGAAACTTGGGTAAATTGGTGTCCGAAATTAGGCTGTGTTTTGGCTAACGATGAAGTTGTAAATTGCCTTTCGGTAAGAGGCGGCTTTGCGGTCGAAAGAAAATTAATGAAACAGTGGATATTACGCGTTTCGGCGTATGCCGACCGATTGTTGGAGGGATTGAATAAATTGCAGTGGAATGATTCGATTAAAGAGATTCAACGAAACTGGATAGGTAGGAGTGAAGGAGCTTTTATACAATTTCCCATTCAAAATTCGGAACTAACGGTCGATGTATTTACGACACGTCCCGATACGATTTTTGGTGTTTCGTACATGGCGCTTTGTCCGGAACATTCATTAATTGATAAAATAACAACGCAAGAAAGAAAAGATGAGGTGGCTCAATTTTTATCTGAAGTTATAAATTTATCAGAAGTAGAAAGAGCGGCAGAGGCGAAGAAAATACGCGGCGTTTTTACGGGAGCTTATGTTATTCACCCGTTTACGAATGAGCCAATTCCAATTTGGATAGCCGATTACGTTTTAGCAGGTTATGGAACCGGAGCTATTATGGCTGTTCCGGCTCACGATAGCAGAGATTATGCCTTTGCAAAATATTTCAATTTACCGATTAAGGAGGTTATTGCGGGTGGCGATATAACAAAGGAAGCGTTCGAAGCAAAAGAGGGAATATGTGTAAATTCGTCATTTATTGATGGTAAAAATGTTTACGATGGAGGTAAGGCAGTAATTGACAAGATAATAGAAAAAAAGATAGGGCACGGAACGGTTAATTATCGTTTACGAGATGCTATTTTTAGCCGACAACGCTATTGGGGCGAGCCTTTCCCAATTTATTACAAAGATGGGGTGCCGTATACTCTTGACGAAGAGGAACTTCCGTTAACATTACCGCAAGTTGATAAATTCTTGCCCACGGAACAGGGAGAACCACCTTTGGCAAGAGCCGAAAATTGGAAAACAAAGGACGGTTATCCGCTCGAAACGTGCACCATGCCCGGCTTTGCAGGCTCTAGCGGGTACTATTTGAGATATATGGACCCGCACAATAATGATGAGTATTTCTCAAAAGAGGCTAACGAATATTGGCAAAATGTTGACGTATATGTGGGCGGTGCGGAACATGCTACGGGACACCTGATTTATGCAAGATTTTGGAATAAGTTTTTATTCGATATCGGATTGTGTTGCCGCGATGAACCGTTTGAAAAGTTGATAAATCAAGGAATGATTCAAGGGCGGTCTAATTTTGTATACAAAATTATCGGAACTAATACGTTTGTTTCTTACGGAGAAAAGGATAAATATTCGGTAATTCCATTGCATGTCGATGTCAATTTGGTGAAAAATGACCGTCTAAATATCGAAAAATTTAAACAGTGGCAACCCGAGTTTGCCAATGCGGAATTTATTCTTGAAAATGGAAAATATATCTGTGGTTGGGAGATGGAAAAGATGTCAAAATCGAAATTTAATGTTCAAAATCCTGATGATTTAGTCGAAAAATATGGAGCTGACACATTGAGAATGTATGAGATGTTTTTAGGTCCGATTGAGTTGTCTAAACCGTGGGACACGAATGGTATCGAAGGGGTTCATCGTTTTTTGAAAAAATTCTGGAGATTGTTTCACCAAAATGATAATTCGGAATTTTATTTGTCGACCGATAAGCCTTCGGCGCAGGAACTTAAAATATTACATAAAACAATCAAGAAAGTTCAAGACGACAATGAACGTTTCTCGTTTAATACCGCAGTGAGTACATTTATGATTGCAACGAACGAATTGCTTGATTTACAATGTAATAAAAGAGATATTTTGCTTCCCTTAGCTATATTGTTGTCGGCATACGCACCCCATATAACCGAAGAGTTATGGCATTTAGCTGGCAATAAGAACTCTATTGTTGATGCGAATTATCCTATTTTTGATGCTTCGTGCGTGGAGGAGACTTCCCATATTTATCCCATTTCTTTTAATGGTAAAACACGTCTTCAAAGAGAGTTTTCCGTACAATTAACGCAGAAGGAGTTAGAGGCATTAGTTTTGGCGGATGCAGAGGTGCAAAAATGGCTTGATAATAAAACTCCTAAGCGGATTATTATCGTTCCCAAGAAAATTATAAATATTGTTGTGTAAATCATTATGCCGTTCTTTACTGCGTGAGGGCGCAGCCGTATAGCCCGCAAAGGAAGGAGCTTTGAAGAGCAAGGAGAAAAAGAGCGCCTTTAGAAGCTCCTTTTTCGACTATGCTATTCATAGCTCCTTCCTGCGGACTTGGAGGCGGAGACCGACCCCGAGCGAAGCGAGGGGGCACGCCCTAAAAAAAAATATAAAATAGCTTTTCTATCTAAAAATCGTGTACTTTTGCCTTGATAAATAAAAATCATAAAAACAATAAGTAAGATTGCAGAAAAAAGATTTTGTTTTTAATGTCGGATTGCTCATATTCCTCAATTTACTGATAAAACCTTTTTGGATTTTAGGTATTGATGTGGGGGTACAAAATAGTGTAGGAGCTTCACAATATGGGCTCTATTTTGCCGTATTTAACTTTACGTTTCTTTTTAATATGATTTTGGACATGGGGATTACGAATTTTAATAATCGTAATATTGCTCGTCATAATCAGTTATTACAAAAACATCTTTCCGGGATTTTAACGTTAAAGTTATTGCTTGGCTTTATATATATTGTTGTTACTTTGCTTGCAGCACTGTTAATAGGTTATAAAGGCTTACACTTGAAAATTTTGTTTTGGACCGCGCTTAACCAATTTCTAAATACTTTTATACTCTATTTACGCTCCAATATATCGGCGCTACTTTTATTCAAAACTGATAGTTTTTTATCCATTTTGGATAGGTTGCTAATGATTTTCTTTTGCGGTATTCTACTTTGGGGAAACGTAACGACCACGCCTTTTCAAATAGAATGGTTCGTCTATTGCCAAACGGCGGCTTATCTGATATCTGCGATAATTGCTCTATTACTCGTTATAAAAAAAGCGAAACTTCAAAGGCTATACTGGAATTTACCTTTTTTTCGACTAATTTTAAAGAAAAGTTTTCCGTTCGCCATTTTATTTTTGCTAATGTCTTTTTACAATCGTATTGATTCTGTGATGATAGAACGTATATTGCCCTCTAATATAGCTACATTTCAAGCAGGAGTTTATGCCTCCGCTTTTCGATTGTTAGATGCCTTAGTTATGATTTCTTACCTTTTTTCAGTCATACTTCTTCCTTTATTTTCAAAGATGTTGAAGCAGAAAGAAGATTTAACGGGCATTATAAAAACCTCCTTTTCACTCTTATTTTTCTTTTCCGTAACCACTGTTACTTTATTAATATTATATCGAGAACCTATCCTCTCACTTTTATATAAAGAACATATTTTTGAAAGTTCGCAAGTTTTTCGCTTTTTAATCCCTTGTTTAATACCTATTTCGTTTACTTACATTTTTGGAACATTGCTGACGGCAAATGGGAATATGCGATTATTAAATATAACTTCTATTGCAGGAATAGGGGTCAATGTGTTAGTGAATATTTTCTTAATACCTCATTTTCAAGCTGTTGGGGCGGCAATAGCCAGTTTGTCAACACAATCATTAGTTTGTATTTTGCAAATTATCATTGTATTTAAGGAATTGAAATTATCTTTTTCTAAAATTCCTTATATGAATTGTCTATTTTATACTATTATACTTGTCCCGTCAGTTTATATTTTCTCTAAGATTCTTCCTTATAATCCATTGATAATCTTAATTTTATCTTCGTTTTTTGCCCTATTCTTAGCATTTGTTACCCGTTTAATACCGTTAAAATCATTAAAAGAATTGAAACTAAAAATATAGTTTTTTAAGCAAATTTCCATTTTTAAGAGAAAAAAATAATTAAAATGGTAAAAAATATTTTTTATTTCAAAAAATATATTAACTTTGCCAATTAAATAAAAGTGCTGAATATATGACCTATTGTTTATGAAATACAAAAGATTACTTTATACACTTTTAATTCTTATTTTTTCTTTTACGATAGTCGTTCCCTTGGAATCGTGCAAAACTTCTTATCGTAATTATAGGAAAATCAGTAAGAAGAAAAGAATTAAAATTAAAAGACGCTCTTATACGTCGTCTCATCGTAAAAAAATTAAAAAACATCCGGTACCTATTAATACAAAATATATTATTAAAACTCAGAGACGGACTACATACAATTTTTAACTATAAGGTTGTATTTGTTCTCATTTTATTTAATACAATAACTAACTATAGAATCATAAAATGATGCTAAAAATAAAACTTTCACTTTTTTTTCTAGTTTTTATTGTTTTATCTCTCACGGCTCAGCAAGAAGATACATCGTACAAATATAATTTTGGTGGTCCGTATCCCATGGTTGATGATACAACATCAGAAGTGGAGATAGATACTCTTGGTTTTTATTTGGAAGATGAGATAGAATTTAACTTTGATGAGGATATTGATAATAATGCATCTATGATTTTCAACTATTTTGACTGGATGCCCGGTTACGGAACTTATCAAACGTTTGATATTCTTTCTACGCATTATAAGCATACGGCACAAGTTGAATCGGATACGTTAATACTTGGGGAGTACGTGGCACCGGCTAAATTTAAAGTTACTTCAAATTACGGTAGAAGGCGGAGACGCATGCACTACGGAGTTGATTTAGGATATCCTACCGGAACTCCTGTGGTTGCCGCATTTGACGGAATTGTCCGTATTTCTAAGAATAATGTTGGCGGGTACGGGCATCTTATTGTAATTCGACACAATAATAATTTGGAAACTTATTATGCGCATCTTTCGTCAAGATTTGTAAACCCGGGGCAGATGGTGAAAGCCGGAGATACGATTGCTCTTGGTGGAAATACAGGAAGATCTTACGGCAGCCATCTCCATTTTGAAACGCGATATTTAGGTACACCTTTTAATCCTAATAAAATTATAGATTTTAATACTCATGAATTACGGAGTGATACACTTATTGTTAATGGAAAAGGTATTAAAGTGTCGATTCCTGCGGCTACTGCTCAAAAAATTGAAACAGCAGCGGCTACAAACAAAGTTTATCATAAAATTAGAGACGGAGAAACGCTCTCTTCTATAGCCAAAAAATATAGAACAACAGTCTCCGCTTTAAAACGATTAAACGGACTGAAAAGCGATTTTATACGTGCAGGACGAACAATCCGAGTCCGATAATCTTTTCCGGAAAGGTTTCTTAGTTTAGATTAGTTTATTCTTTAAAATTTGTTGTTTTAATTCCTCTTTTTTAATGGGGACGACACCGGCATATTCACAAACAATACCGCCTGCTAAATTTGCTATTGCTGCAATTTGCGAAATGGGAAGTTGCTCTATTAAGAGGAGTGTACTAACGGCAATAACCGTGTCGCCCGCTCCGGAAACGTCCGCAATTTGTCGTAAATAGGCGTTGTGGTGATAACTCTTATCTTCTTTTCTGTCGTAAACCGTTACTCCTTTCTCGGACAAGGTTGTCAATAAAAAGTCAAAATTCATTTTTTCGGCAAATTCTTTTATTGCCTCCTGAAGGGCTTGCAAATTAGAAAAATCCGTTTCTTGATTGAATCCTTCTTTTAGCTCTTTTAAGTTAGGTTTAAATAGGGTAACGCCTTGATAGTGATGAAAGTTTTTTCTTTTAGGGTCAACAGTAACAATAATCTTATTTTTTTTAGCTAAATCAACGATTTTTGCTATTAATTCTTTGTTCAGAAGTCCTTTATCATAATCTTCAAAAATGATAGCGTCAACGGAGCGTGTCGTTATTAGCTTTTCAATCTTATTAAATAACTGTTGTTGTTCTTCTATTCCAATTTCTTGCCTATTTTCTTCGTCTACACGCAGTAATTGTGAATGGTTTGCAATCATTCTATATTTCATAGTCGTTGTTCTCTGCGGAGAAGAAAAGATGGCATCGCTTGTTAAGTTATTCTTTTTTAATAGGTCGAAAAAAAGATTTTCATGATTATCCTTTCCGATAATAGAACATAGAATAGGCGTTGCGCCAAGTGATTGTAAGTTTAAAGCGACATTGGCAGCTCCGCCAAGCCGATAATCACGACTTTTTATTTCTAACACCGGCACGGGCGATTCGGGAGAAATTCTGTTGACACTTCCCGTCCAGTACGCATCTATCATTACATCTCCAATTACTAGTATTGTATATTTCTTGAAGTTCTCAAATATTTTTTCAATCATGGTTTTAAAATTTTAAACTCTTTATTAATTATCTTTTACATCAACAAGTTGAATTTCATTAACATTTAATCGAACCTGTAGCCATTTGTTTAATTTTTCTTTAACTGGTGCGATAGCTTCCTGTTGCCATACAAGATAAATAGTTGGAAGTTCTTTTTTAGTAACAGAGTCGCCAATATCGTAATAGAATGTGTTAGCAATCGAAAAAGATTTAATCTCAGGATATTGTACCGCCATTTCAAGAGAAATTCTATCATAAATATCTAAGTTATTCCTTAAGACTTTATTCTGTTCTTGCAATACAAAGATTGTTGAATCTTTTTTAGCTATTTGCCGTTCATTCATCGCTAATACATTTTCCAAAAGTTCTGATTCTATGCCGGTAGAAGAAAATGCTCCTGTTTGCTTAATAACCAAATTCGTATTTTTTAATCCAAATTCGTTAAGTTCTTTTTTTAAAAACAGCTGTTCCTTTTCTGTAAGTTCTCGTCCAATTAATGAGAGAGAAATAGTTGGAGTTTTTTTATCAAAATCTTTTGTATAGTTTACTAGTTGAATATCATTGAATAGCTCATTTGTTTGAATAGCATTGATATATTTTATTGTTTGAGTTTCAAAAGAGGCTTTATTAACAACATTATAAGCAATGAAAATGCTCGGTATTAAAACAATAATAGAAAAGATGTAGATGGAGCGTTTTACAAATTTATGTCTCTTTTCATCTACATATTTTTTTTGTGGAAATTTTAGGTAACACACCATTATAAAGGTTGCAAGTGCGATAAAGAATGAATTAATAAAAAATAGATAAAAAGCCCCGATGAAGAATTGCATTTGTCCTGTTCCGATTCCGTAGCCAGCAGTACAAAGTGGAGGCATAAGTGCGGTAGCAATAGCAACCCCGGAAATGACAGTGAAAGGTTGATCTTTACGCGAAATAGCCACAATCCCTGCAAAACCGCCAAAAAATGCGATAAAAACATCGAAAATAGTTGGCGTTGTTCGAGCTAATAGCTCTGATTGTGCGTCACTCAACGGGGTTAGTAAAAAGTATGACGATGAAGCAAGTAAGCTAATGACAACCATTACTAAAAGATTTTTTAGCGATTTCCTCAACAATTCACTATCGCTAATTCCTATTGCTAAGCCAATGCCGTTAATAGGACCCATAAGAGGTGAAATTAACATAGCTCCAATAATGACAGCCGTAGAGTTAACATTGAGACCTACCGAAGCGACAATAATTGCAAAAGCAAGAATCCATGTATTTACACCACGAAATTCTACCGCTTTTTTGATAGACATTATTGTAGAATCAACGTCCGTATCCTCATTCAGTTTAACTAAATCCACTACGTAAGTATAGATTTTTTTAAAAACTTCTTTGAATGTTATTTTTTCATTTAAAGAGGAACTATCGGTTTCCCCTACATTATTTACCTTTTTTTCTTCTTCCATTTTTTCTTTCATACAATTTTTTTTAAAAATAATTTTATCGCAAGTCGTTTTGTAAAATTTCAACTATTTCAGCAATTTCTACTTTTTGTTTCAACGAAATTTTACCGATATCATTGAGTAAAGGTAAAAAAACAGTTTGGTGCATCGTTTTTTTATCATTTGAGATGTAGGAAGCAATTTCTAAAGATTCAGTTTTTGTAAAAGTCGGAATAGTAAAAAAACGTTTTATAAAATTAGAAATTTCCTCAGCTAATTTAGTAGATACAAGTTTTTTATAATTTGAAAGATAAATTTCAAAAACAGTTCCAATAGCTACAGCGTTTCCATGTGAAATTTCATCTCCTTTCTTTAAGTAAAAACTCTCTATAGCGTGTCCGATTGTGTGTCCAACATTCAATATTTGACGTTTATTTTTATCAAATGGGTCAATTTTGACAACTTCCGCTTTAAAACTTACAGCTTTATCAATCCACGTTTGTTTTATTTCGTCCGCAGATAGAGAAGGAATTTGTTTAATTTCATTCCACAAATCTCTTTTCGTGATGAGTGCATATTTAATCAGTTCGCCGAATCCATTTAATAATTCATTGTGAGTTAATGTTTTAAGAAAATTTTTGTCTATGAAAACCTTTTCGGGGAAATGAAAAGTGCCAATCATATTTTTAATATGATTAAAATTGATTCCATTTTTACCGCCAATTGCGGCATCTATCATTGCCAATAGGGTAGTGGGGATATTTACAACTTTAATTCCTCTTTTATAAATTGAAGCAGCAAAACCGCCTATATCAGAAATAATTCCGCCTCCGAAATTAATACATAAAGCCTCTCTATCAACTTGTGCATCTGACATTTTTTGCCAAATCAGTTCACAAGTAGCCAAATTTTTTATTTTTTCTGAGATTATAATCGGAATAATAATTTTTTTTTCTTTTATAAAATCGAAGTAGTTTGGATAGTAGTTCCAAACCGTTTCATCAGCAATAATCACTATTGATGAGAAATTATGTTGAATGATAAAAGATTGTAAATTATGCTTTATCTCAATCATAGTACTCATATAAAATTCAAAATGCAAATTTACCCAATTATTCTCTAAAAAAATGGGTTCTTTAAAATTAATATTAAGAATTAAGTTGTATTTTTGCAATCCTAACTATTGCCTTGTGGTGTAATGGTAGCACAGCAGATTCTGGTTCTGTTTGTATGGGTTCGAGTCCTATCAGGGCAACTAAAATAAGGGATAACGTACTTTTTCCAAAAAAAGAGCTTTTGCCGGTACGGAATAACCTGCTTTACATCTATTTTTACTATCAATAATTTTTTGAAATTCTGCTATCGTAATTTGTTCTCTACCTACTTCAAGTAGAGTACCTACGATAGCACGAACCATATTACGTAAAAAACGGTCAGCCGTAATTGTAAAAATGAGGAGTTCTCCCTTTTCTTTCCAAAATGCTTCACTCACTTTACAAATATTGTTGTTCGTTTGTGTGTGCAATTTGGAAAAAGAGGTGAAATCGTCAGTTTGTAGTAGAAGTTGTGCGGCTTCGTTCATACGTTCTATATTCAATTTTTGCGGAATAAAATAGCAAAAAGGAAAATTAAAAGCCTCTTTTTGACGGGTTACATAATAACGATAAGTGCGTGATAAAGCGTCAAAACGAGCGTGTAAATCGGCATCAACTTGAAAAATATTGTAAATAACAATTTCTTGCGGTAAAATAGAGTTGGATTGATAAATTAAAAGTTGTAAGTCATTTTCAGTCAGCGTTTCAACGAAATCAAAATGAGCATAATACTCCTTAGTATGAACGCCCGAGTCGGTTCGTCCACAACCGACTATTTTAATCGTTTCTTTTAGAAGAGTAGATAGTGTCGTTTCCAATACTTCTTGTACACTCTTATGTCGAGGTTGTATTTGCCAGCCATAAAAATGAGTGCCGTTGAAAGCAAGTTTGATAAAATATCTCATATTTAGCTCATCGTTTTTAGTTTTTCAACTACAAACGGTCTGTCTTCTTTATAGGTTACACCAAACCAAGAGGCATTGGTCGTTAAAATATGAATTTTAGCAAGATTATTTTTTATTAAATGATGAATAACAGTAGGAATTTGAAATTCGGCGGTTATATCTTGCTTTGAATTTTTTAAAAAATCGATGAATAATTCTTCTAATTTATCAAAAAAAAGAGGTGTAAATCCCCAAAAATTCATTGAAACAATCTGTTCGGGCAATAAGTGAGTCGTTGTTCCATCAGATTTAATACCTTGAATCGTATTATCAACTCTTCTAATTTTTGTTATCTCTTCTATTGAACGCAAATAGTTGTTGGAATCTACCGAGCAGACGCCGCGAGAAACGCCGCCGTTTTCGGATAACGTGTTCCCCAATTTGTAACCGACCATAGCAAATGTTGGAATACTATCTTGAGGTTGTGAATTAAGGAAATTGCTAATTGTGTAAAAGGCTTCTTTTCCATAGAAGTCGTCTGCGTTAATAACTACAAAGGGTTCATTAATAGCACTTTTTGCCGTTAATATGGCATGTGCCGTGCCGTAGGGTTTCACTCTATCGGCGGGCGTAGAAAAACCGTCAGGAAGAGAGTCAAGTTCTTGAAAAACGTTATCAATTTCAATTTGATTTTTGTATTGTTCGATAATGATTTCTCGAAAGTCCGTTTCCATATTTTTCCGAATTACGAAGACGATTTTCCCGAAATTGTTGGCAATAGCGTATGAGATGGAATAGTCCATGATTGTTTCACCGTTCGGACCGAGTCGGTCTAATTGTTTCAATCCACCGTAGCGACTACCCATGCCCGCCGCTAGTATTAAAAGAGTTGGTTTCAAAATATTTTAGTATTTTAATTATTGTTTTACAAAACGTTGCGTTAATATATTCCCTTCTTGTGTAGTAATTTGAAGAATATATATTCCATTGGCAAGATGGGAGATTGGTATCATTGTATTGGCAATTGGCTTTGAGTCAATATATTGTCCTTGAACATTGAAAATTTTAATGGATTCGATATTTAGAATGGTCTCTACAAATAAGAAATTATCAGCAGGATTAGGATAGATTAGTAGTTCTGGTGTGGTGTAGTTATCGGTTGGGATAGATGCTGGGTCTGTCGGATGATACGTATGGTCATTAACGTATGCTCCGGAGATGATATCGCTCATTTTAACGGCTTTTGAGTTATAAATATTCCGTTTATTAACATTGCTATTATATTGACTAACAAAGGCAACAAAACTAAGTTGCTCTAAATCAAAATCAGATGGGATTGTATATGTAAAAGTTTTCGAATAAGTAGTTCCTTCATTCGGTGAAGTAATAACGTTTGATTCTCCCCAAACGTTAGAGATAGCTGCACGCATAGTATTGTTATGGATGTAATTCACCCCAAGAGACGAGCCTGCTTGTCCCGGCGTAGTTTTTAGGTTATCTTCTTTAGCATAGAGAGAAAGACGTAAATTCGAGCCATTTAGTATATTTACAATTTCGCCTTCCACAGTTATAGTAAGTTGTCGTGTAGAACTGTTGTAACTTGCATTAGTAAAATTGACGGTTACAAATGCGGGAATAGCGGCTATTTGGTCTAATAATTGCGAGCTTCCGCTAAAAGCTGAAAAAGCGGGACCTGGGTCGTCGTCCGGTGCTATATGTTTCCTATCTAACATGATAGCAGGAGTATAAGTGCTTCCTCCGTCATTAAAAAATGCGGTTAGTGAAGTCGAAGCAGGAATAGTTAAACCGTCAGTATAATATCCGGCATGATGAACTAACCATATTATCTTTGGTCTTGAAGCTAACCAATTTTTAATTTGATTTGTCGCAGAGGGACAATTACCGCAGTTCGCGGTAGCAAAATTTTCTAACAAAACACGATGCTCAACGGCATATCTATAAACCGTAAAATCCATACTTTCAGTATTGTTAGAGGTGTTGTCTGCTTCTCCGTTGGGTTGACTTACAGTAACATTTAAGGTGTAATATCCTAGCGTATTGGTTGGAAGCGGAACATCGTGTGTGAAATTATGAACTGCTCCCCCCGCAATATTTAAGCCGGAAACCGTATATACCGATGACTCTTCCCCTCCATCTATATTATAACTAATACTGTATGAGGTGAGTGGTGTTGCACTCAAATTCCGAATTTTGCCCGTAACCATCGCAGTGCCATCTACTAATATTGTGGTAGGTGTTGTTATAGATTCAAGAGCAATCTCATTTTCTCCTATAATCATAATGTCATCAAGCAATAAAGCATATTCGTCGTAAGTGTCGTTATGTACAAAAGCTAAATAGATGGTTTCTCCTCGGTAACTGCTTAAATCAATAGAACGCGAAAGCCATGTGCCACCCTGGGAAAGAGTTTCATCGTGTAGAATAGTGGAGAAACTTGTTACACTGTTTGTTGTAGTTGAAATACGAACCTGATAATGTTCTGCAGGATAATTTGCATGATAACCGGCAATAGCATAACTTAAAGAAATCTCTCCGGTAATACCGGTTAAATTAATTGCTTTTGAAATCAGCCAGTTGTCGGGGCGAAGCCCAGTGTTATTATAATATGAATAAGATATGGCTGTCCCATTGGAAAATTGCCATTTTTTACCATCTCCGTCTTGGTCTAAATTAGTCCAACCCGTTGGTAATGCATTGTTGCTAAACTCCTCTGAAAAATAGATTTGCGCTTTCGAACATAAAAGAAATGCAAATATTAAAACTGTTAAAAATAAAACTTTTTTCATTGACTGTAATTTTTTTGTAGGTTGCAAAGGTAAATAAAATTACCAAATATGTAATAAAAATAAATGAAAAAAATGTATTTTTGCTTATTAAAAATTGGAATTAGAATAAAGTCAAGTTGATTTATCATGAAACGAATTGCAATTATAGGTTACGGACGAATGGGCAAAGAAATTGAAATGCTATTATTGAGCGAGGACCATACTATTTCAGTGATAATTGATAATGAGAATGACTGGAAAGAAAAGAGAGAACAATTTATCAATAGTGATGTAGCCATTGAATTTTCTACTCCCGAAACGGCAGTTGAGAATATTAAAAGGTGTTTTCAATGTCATATCCCTGTTGTTTCCGGTACGACAGGCTGGTATCATCGTATTAATGAGGTTTTTAGGGAAGCTGAAAAAAAACAAGGAAATTTAATTTATGGGGCAAATTTTAGCATAGGAGCAAATCTTTTTTTTATGTTAAATGTACAATTGGCTCAATGGATGAATAAATTAGAGCAGTATGATGTCGAGGTAGAAGAGATACATCATGTTAAGAAAATTGATGCTCCCAGCGGAACGGCAATAACTACAGCTCAACTTATTATAGAAAATCTGAAGCGTAAAAATTCTTGGACTATGAATAACGTACCGGCACAAAATGAAATTAAAGTGATTGCCAAAAGAGAAGGAGATGTTGCCGGTATTCATAAAGTGAGTTATGACTCTCCCGAAGATGTTATTCAGATTATTCACCAAGCTAAAAATCGCAAAGGATTGGCAAAAGGAGCCCTAAAAGCTGCTGTTTGGTTAACGGAAAATCCCGGTGTCTATCAGTTTAAAGATGTTTTTCTTGATATTTTAAAATAAACCCACTCATTCGTAGATTTACTAATACTTTTAAAAAGATTAATACGTTTAAAAGAAGAAAGTTTTCAACATATTACTAAAAGAATTATTCATTTAATACCGAAAATAGAATGGAATTCTCAAAACTTGCAGTTTATATTATATCTATTATCTCTTTAATAGGTTTTCAAGTCGGGTTGTGGGGGATTTTTAAAAAAGCTTCAAAAAATCCTTGGCTTTCCCTAATCCCGATTTATAATTTTTGGATTTGGCTCAAAGTTTTATCTAGACCTTGGTGGTGGATGTTACTGATTCTTTTTCCATTTATCTCCATTTTTATGTTTTATATGATGATTTGGAAAACGATTCGACTATTTCGGAAAACAAGTTATATCCCCCTGCTTTTCGGTACCTTTTTCTTTTTTGTTTATATGCCCTATCTGGGCTTTTCTAAAAAAGAACATTATACGAAGTTGGCAGATTTACCTAAATTTAAAAAGAGTAAATCTCGCGAATGGGGTGATGCCATCATTTTTGCTGTGGCGGCCGCCTACATCATTCGTATGTTTTTGATTGAATTTTATCAAATTCCGACCTCTTCGATGGAGAGTTCTCTCATGGTCGGTGACTTCTTAGCAGTGAGTAAAACTAACTACGGAGCGAGAATTCCGATGACCCCCATCGCATTTCCTTTTGTGCATCATACCTTACCGTTGACTAAAACTACTAAATCATACGTAGAATGGGTAAAACTCCCTTATATGAAGTTTCCTGCCTTACAGCCGATTCATCGTAACGATATCGTGGTCTTTAACTATCCGGACGGGGATACCGTAGTTTTGGAGCGACAGAATGAGAGTTATTATGCTATAGTCCGTGAATTTGAAACAATGTTTAATCCCAATTCAAGTTTTGAGGAGGCTAAACGTGTTTATTATAAATACGGAGATGCATACCTAAGTAAATATGCGGGTAATTATTATCCGGGAAAAGGGCGCGATGTGGTTTGGAAAGAGTATCATGTGGTGGCACGTCCCGTTGATAAACGAGAAAATTATGTGAAACGTTGTGTCGCCCTGCCCGGTGATACGCTGCAAATTATTGATAAACAATTATTTATAAATAATGAGCCTGCAAACAACCCTGAAAATATCCAATATTCTTATTTTGTTAGCGACCCATTAGGTAGCGGGATTCCAAAGAAAAAGCGCAAGGAATTGGATATCAACGAGGAAGATATGCAAACTGTTAATGATTTTACAACACTGTACTGCCTAAATGCAGAACAAAAAAGTAAAATTGAAAAAATGAAAAAAGAGATAACACCCATTGTTGATGAAGCAACTAAGTATGATAATGCAATTTTTCCCCACGACCCACGCTATAAATGGAATAAAGATAATTTCGGTCCGTTTGTTATACCTCAAAAAGGTGTTACGGTAACATTAAATGATTCAACGCTCGTTCTTTATGATAAAATAATAAGAAATTACGAGAAGAATAAATTAACCGTTAAAGAGGGAAAAATTTATATAAATGATATAGAAGCAACTACTTATACTTTTAAAATGGATTATTACTTTATGATGGGTGATAATCGTCATAATTCTGCAGATTCACGTTTTTGGGGTGTAGTTCCGGAAGATCATATAGTTGGGAAAACACTCTTTGTTTGGCTCTCCCTAGATAAATTCAAATCTTGGGGTGAAGGAAAAATACGTTGGAATAGAATGTTTAAAAAAATAGAGTAAGTGAGATAAATTTTTTACTATTTTTGCAGTTGAGTAAAATAAAATTAATAAAAAAATAAAGTAATATGAAAAAATTGACTTTAATTTGTTTGATGCTGTCATTTGCAGTTATCACGTTTGCACAGAAAGACTTTGGCGGAGTTATAAAATTGAAAACTTACGCAGAAGGAACAACCGACCCAAACATTCTTTCGCAATCACAAAGTGAATATGAAGAAACGGTTCTCGGAAGTCTTACCAAAATTGTTGCCTCCCAAGGTGGAATAGGGACAATTGTTATACGTGATGGCAATACGGGTATTATGAATGTTATTCTAGACCTTTCGGCAATGGCGTATGGGAAATATTTAGTGAGCGATACGCTTAATCTAAAATTAATTCAATTCGATTATGAATATGATGAAACTGATACACGCGAAATCGCAGGTTATAAATGTAAAAAAGCTGTAGTAACGATTATCGATTTAGAAACGGACGATTCTGAAATCAGAAACTTATATGTTACAGATGATTTAATGAATCCCAAAACGTATAAATCTTATGATTATCCGGGCTTAAAAGGTTATCCTTTATATACGGCTGTTGAAGTTGATAATGCAGGTGAGAAATATACTATTATAGTAGAAGCAAGTGAGATAACTCCTAGTAAAAAGGTTAAACCTATCGACTTTTTACTTCCTGCCGGTTGGGAACCCATTCAAAATGCACCTGAGAGTGTAAAAGCGATGTTTGGATTGGGAGGCGAAGAAGACGAAGAATAATCGGATTTGTTATTTCAAATGCTTAAAAATAAAATTCAAATAATTCTTAAATGGGGCGTTTACTTTGGTATAGCGCTCTGTTTGTTTGATATTGCTAAACTCTTAACCAGAGATATCCAATATCCCTTTGCGCCTATTTTTAGTATTTTATTATTGGCAATCATCATAACGATGCTTTTATTGGGGACCAAACAGTACCGCGAAAACGTTTGCGGTGGCACAATCCTCTATTTTAAAGCTTACGGAGTCGGTACGCTGATTACTCTTATTGCAGTTGTTTTTTATTTTATCTTTTTGATTTTTTATTATCAATACATTGATAAAGAAGGTATTGAAAGAATAAACAAGAAAAATGAAGAGAATTTTTCGGAAAAAATAAAAAATGATACTATTTCAACTTTAGAAATAAGTGAATATTTAGCTTTACTTAATGAAGAAATTGACTCCCATTTTAGAGAAGTTAATGTAGAAAATGTGGATTCTGTAAAATTTCAAGAGTTTTCAGAACAATTACAGATGAAAATTGAGACGGAATTATACGCAGAAAAAAAACAAAAAGATTCTACCAATTTAATGTTTAAAAATTTTGACGATTTTGTCCGAAGTTGCATGAAGAAGATGACAGACGAAACGCTACTATCTGTATCGGATTCTTCCACCGTTTTTAGACAAAAAGTTCTTCTCGTTGTAAATAATGTAGAAGATTCTATGGCAAAATTTAGTACAATCTCTTTAAAAGTAGATAAAGAAAGAGATAAAATACCGCATTACGACAATAAATTTAATGTAATTTTGATAACTGCTTTATTAATTTTAATTTACTCACTTTTTGTCAATATATTTACTGCTCTTTATGTTTATAGGAATAAACCCGCTCGATTAATAGGTCATACCCAACAATAACATACTTATATTATGGACATTTCAGTTGTAATTCCTTTATTAAATGAAGAAGAATCGTTGCCCGAACTGATAGCATGGCTTCATCGGGTAATGAAAGAGAATAATTATTCTTATGAAATTGTATTAGTTGATGACGGTTCAACTGATAATTCATGGAAGGTTATTGAATCTTTGCATGCAGATAATCAAGCCATAAGAGGCATTCGATTTCGAAGAAATTACGGTAAATCGGCGGCGTTGAATGCAGCTTTTGAAATTGTTGAAGGAACGGTAGTTATAACTATGGATGCTGATTTACAAGATAGTCCCGATGAAATTCCCGCTTTATACAAGATGATAACCGAGGAAGATTATGATGTCGTTTCAGGTTGGAAAAAAGTAAGATATGATTCTAAAATAGCTAAAAATATTCCTTCTAAGTTTTTTAACTGGACAACACGAAGAATGTCAAAAATTCCGTTGCATGATTTCAATTGCGGTTTAAAAGCATACAAAAAAGAGGTAGTTAAAACGATTGAGATTTACGGTGATATGCATCGCTATATACCTGTTATTGCTAAATGGGCAGGATTTCATAAGATTGGTGAAAAAGTGGTACAACATCAAAAAAGAAAGTACGGGACTACCAAATTTGGTTGGAACCGCTTTGTAAATGGTTATTTAGACCTAATTACCATTAATTTCATCTCCCGTTTTGGGAAAAAACCGATGCATTTTTTTGGGCTATTGGGCTCTCTATTCTTCCTTTTAGGGGGGGGGGTCGCTCTTGTGTTAATTATTCAAAAATTGGTAGCGATAGCCAATCAGCTTGCCTATCGCCAAGTTACAGACCAACCGCTGTTTTATATTGCTTTATTAGCAATGATACTTGGGTTGCAATTGTTCTTAGCAGGTTTTCTGGGAGAATTAATTTCTCGCTCCTCCAATGATAGAAATAAATATCTGATTTCAAAGAAAATTTAGTCTTATCAATCAACCGTTCACTATTCTCTATTCGAGGAAATGATATTATACTTTCTCTCTTATATTTTTAGTTTTGTAATAATAATTAGAATTAACTTAATTAACTACAACTTTACCTACTAATCTTTCACTTCCCGTATCTATTTGAAGAAAATAGATGCCATTTTTTAGTCCGTGAACATTCACAGCTATCCATTGAGCACCTTCATGAAGCTGACAGGGTTGCTGCAAGATTAACTTTCCTGTAATGTCAGTAAGAATTAAGCGTCCATTTCTATTTTTATTTGATTCAATGTAAACGGTAAATTTCCCCTGATTTGGATTAGGGAAGATGGAAAATTGGAAATCTTTTTTCTCAAAAGTAGGAATATCCACACTATTCCATAACATTATATTGTCAATGTAAACATTGTCTAATATATAATTTTGCATAAAAAGATTCATGTCTGCCGCCAAACATTTCGATTGAAAGGTAAGCATGAAAACATCACCCGTATAAGGCGTAAGATCTATAACATGTTGAGTAAACGGGTCATTCGTTGGCGTACTGGGAGCAAATGTACCGCTAATTTCTTCATTATCAACCAAAACACGCATCATGCTTGAATAGAGTAGGTTGTAGCCACTTGGAATTTCCCCGCCTAAAAGCATTTCGTACAGAGTTTTCCCGGATGTTTGTTTTAAATTGAAAGCTAAAGCTAACTCTTCGTAGCCTCGTGCATCAATACAAAAATTGGCTCTACTATCCATTTTTTTATTGTATTCCCATAAATTACCGTCATCGGCAAATTCTAAATCATACATATAGAGGCTTGGGTCGCCTTTGGCAGTCATTTTTAATACTTTTCTATCATCATAATCCGGTAAAAGGTAGGTGTAAGCATTGCTAAACTCTTCACTTTCAGTGTAAAAATACTCATCATTGCCGGAGTCATCGAAAGTGATAATCGAAACTTGATTTAAGGATTTTGGCTTATAAACGGTTAAAGAACACATATTATTCGTAGCGTTTACATCGTCGGGAGATTCTGTGAAAGCACGAATCAGATTTTTATTTTTAAGTGTGAAATTACCGCCTTGAGAAAACGTGTGTAGTAATGTATCTTCGGTAGTCATTGCTTGAGCTAATATAATCGTGTCTGTTATTTTATAATTTCCATTAATAGTAAATGAAACAACGACCGGGCTGCCGGCTTCTCTTTCTTCACAAACATCAAAGAAGATTTTTACGGTTACGGGAGAGTTGTCGGTGAGAAAACAGGAGGAGGCGGGGGCTACAATTTCTGCAACACCCACATCGCTATTTTGATATACTCTATTAGTAAAGTTGTAGTTTTTAAGTGAGGCGGTATAATTATTATCGTAAACGCCTACTTCAATATCAATTCGATGGTTTCCGATAGCGGAAAAGTCAAAAGGTTTGTTAAGGGTTAGGGTACAGAGCCCCGGTGCAATATCTTGGGCTAAGAAGACGGTATCATAAATTATTAATGCTTGATTCAGTTGCACCTTGAAAAAGAGTGGAGTTCCGCTACGTAGTGTATCATTACAACTGTTATATAAAAGCTCCAGAGTTATTAATTCATTGTTTTGCAAGGCACAGGCTGTAGTAGGTGCAAGGATAGACATAATATAGACTACGGAATCTTTCAGCGGATAGCCGATGCCGACAGCCGCCCATGCGTCTGCTACGGAACGTTTTTCGGGGGAACAATCGCCATAAAGATTTTCCGCTACTTCTAGTGAATAGAGATAGGCTTCGTTGTAGTCGGAGTAAGGGGTAAGATATTGTGTCAATAGTTCATAAGCAATAATTTCACTTTTTTCCGGCGTGATTCCCGTAACGTCGTAGGGGGTTTCAAAGTCGTTTACGCCGCTACCTCCCACCGTTAGCAAGTAAAACCAATAGTTGCCGACACCGCAGTTGGTGTGAACGCCGCCGTAATCTTCCGTTCCGGTAACCCAATAATTACCTAAGTACGTATCCGGATTTTCAAAGCGATTAGGATTTGACAAATCTCTAAAAGGACTGTTAAGTTCTTCACCAATAGTCCATTGCAATGTATCGGTTGCGTAATAGTGAATCATAACTCCAAAAATATCACTGAATGACTCGTTTAATGCCCCGGACTCATTTTGATATTCTAAATTGGCTGAATATTGCGTAACGCCATGTGTAATTTCATGTCCGCAAACACTTAAAAAAGTATATGGGTAATTATTAACGCCGTCTCCGTAGAACATCGCTGAGCCATTCCAGAAGGCATTTTGCATATTTTGTCCCATGTGCACATAGCTCATCAGTTGCGCCCCTTGGTCATCATAGCTGTTTCGTCCATGCTTATACAAATAGTAGTCGTACGTCATTTCAGCACCGTAATGTGCAGAATTGGCAACGACATCACTATCAAAAATAGTATCATTTTCAAAGAAATCGGTGGCATTTTCCGTAGAATATTGAAAAATAGATCCTTCATTATTCATATTTTTCGTATAAATCCCGTTCCCTAAACCTCGTGAGTTGCTACGAAGCATGTAAAGATTTGGTGCCAAAGAATCGACAGTTATTCTTTTTATTCCGTTATATCTTGTAACTGCAGGAACTTCTTTATTTACGGAACTAGTTTTTTTAATTTTCTTTAAAACTTTCCCTGTTTGAGCGTCAAGATAAATAATCTCATTGTACATTTTCGGCTCTATTACAAAAAGAGAAATTTTGTACACCAATTTATAATTTTCTGCTTTGAAAGAGTGTTTTGTATCATAAATAATCAATTCGGGAATAGGGAAATAGGTGGCTGAAGGATTATTTTTTATAGTTTGTAAATCTTTTTCCAGTCCTTCATTTTCCCAAGCAAAATGTGTGCCGCTCGATTCCTTTAAAGTAAGTTGTAAAGCATCTTTAGCCGAAATAAGAGGAGAAGTTGATAAATTTAAACCTTTAACAACTTTACCGGTAAGTTGATATACAAGGTTGTTTTTTTCATGCAACACCCATTGACTGCCCTCCACGGGAATGTCCTGATAGTAATGTTGATAACGATAATGAATTAGATTATTTCGACCTTGGTTAGTCTGCAAAAGACGCATCTCGTCCTCGGTCTGTAACTCCAAAAGAGTTTTGTATTTGTCAATAAAAATTGAGGCAGGGAGCTGATAATCGGGAGAAATATTGGCAATAACTCCGTTACCTTTCACCGTTGCGATAGAATGTATAGATGTCAATTGTTGCTCGGATTGAGCAAATGAAAAATATCCACACAAAAGAATGATAAATAAAAAAATGTATTTCTTCATAATAAAAAGGGTTTTAAAAACGGAAACAAAGATAACATAAAAATAGAGCAAAAATGTGAAAAAAAATCTTTTATATTTTCTTAAATATTTATTTTTAAAGTAAAGGTTTTTCTATTGAAAAAAAGTGTATTTTTGCACCCTAATAAAAATAGAGTATTAATAAGTATTAATTTTTAAAGAAAGAGGTATTTTTTATGATTGTAGTTCCCGTTAAAGAAGGCGAAACAATAGACAGAGCCCTAAAAAAATTAAAAAGAAAATTTGAAAAAACCGGTGTTGTTAAAGAACTTAGAAATCGTCAAAAGTTTACAAAACCGAGTGTTATTAGAAGGGAACAAAAAATGAAAGCGATTTATATTCAGAAATTGTTGTCTGAACAAGAAAACCAGTAAGAAGAATATAAATACGAATGACTTAGAAAAAAGAAAGTTATCTAAACTTTAGATAACTTTTTTTTGTATTAAAATTTTATCTATCTTTGCTAATAACTAACCGAAAAGCAATGGACGTTATTACCCAATTTTTGAACTATTTGCAATTTGAAAAACGTCTCTCCAAACATACGGTCATAGCGTATGAACAAGATATAAAACAGTTTTTTACTTTTTATTTACAGAATCTCTTTGAGAAAGAAAAAGATGATATCTCAACAACTACTGTTATTGCTTATATCAATAAAATTGACATCAATGAGATACAGGGTGCGGCGTTTCGGACGTGGATTGTCGAATTGATTGATAGCAAAATTACGCCGAGAAGTGTAAATAGAAAAATTAGTGCGCTAAAAGCGTTCTATCATTATCATCATAAAATGGGGCGGGTGCAGACAAATCCGCTATCGTTAGTTCAAGGAATGAAAACGTCCAAGAAATTACCCGTTTATGTTGAACAGAACGATATGAAAAATCTTTTCTCCCTTGATGTTTTCCCCGACACATTTGAAGGTTGTAGGGACAGAACGATACTCGAACTTTTTTATGCTACGGGAATGCGCCTCTCAGAATTAATTAATTTAAAATATCGTGATGTCGATTTATATGAGTCTACGGTGAAAGTACTTGGAAAACGGAATAAAGAGAGAATTATACCTTTCGGTGATACGATGAAAAAAGCGTTTAATACCTATTTTTCGTGTAGAAAAGAAAAATTTGGAGAATTGAACAATGAAGATTTTATTTTTGTTACTTCTACATCCAATAAACTGTACCCAAAAGCCGTTTATAGAATTGTGAAAAAGTATATTCAACTCGTCTCTAACATGCAACAGGTCAGTCCTCACACTTTACGCCATACTTTCGCCACTCATTTACTTAATAAAGGCGCAGATATTAACGCAATCAAAGAAATTTTAGGTCATACAAGCTTAGCGGCAACGCAAGTTTATACACATAACTCAATAGAAAAATTAAAATCAATTTATAAACAAGCTCACCCACGAGCATAAAAAAGGAGGTCTTTATGAATATTATAATTTCGGCTCTTCATTTTAAAGCAGATGTTAAATTAGAGAACTTTATTTCAGAAAAAGTTGAAAAATTGACAAAAGTTTATGATGGCATAATGAGTGCTGAGGTAATCCTAAAACTTGAAAATACGGACAAACCTACAAATAAAACTGTAGAGATACGTTTGAAAATTAGAGGAAATGATGCTATGTCCGGAAAAACTGCCCGAACTTTTGAAGAAGCTACCGATAATGCCGTGGAAGCATTGAGACGACAGCTGAAAAAAATAAAAGACAAAGAACGGGGAAATTAAAAGAAGAAATCATAAGATGCCCGAAATCTTTACTGCAAATATAAACTCTTCCGTATCTCTATCCGTTTGGAAAATAGTTGAATCGGAAGAGTTTTTTTTTAGCAATTTACGATTAGATTCACGACAAATAGATGATATAAAATCATTAAAACTTCCTAAACGAAGGTTGGAGAAATTGGCTTGTCGGCAAGCCTTGGCAACTTTATTGCCGAATCAAAAACTTTCCGTTTTCTACTCCGAGAACGGAGCTCCTAAAATGAACAATTTGCAACTTTCCTTTTCTCATTCGGACAGTTACGCCGTAGCCGCCATTTCAAAAGAAAATAGAATAGGTGTTGATATCGAACAATTGAGACCGAAAATTCATAATTTATATACCAGATTCCTTAGTCAACAAGAAATAAATAGGTTTGATACCAATTCAACGGAAATTTTACAAATCTTATGGGGAGCGAAAGAAGCCGCTTATAAGTTGTATCAACTGAAAAGTCTTGATTTTTCGTCTCAAATTGAAATTTTTGAGTTGACTCAAGATAGGGGAGAGGGCACCATTCAATTGACCAATGAGAAAATAAACTTTCAATTGTTTCACTGGAAAATTGAGGATGCTGTTTTGGTTTTAGCTGTAAAATAAATAAATATTCACTCTACTTCCTATCATTCCCTAATTTTTATTATCTTTGTGTAAAAAAAATATTCTATGGAAACAACAAGACAACAAAAAATTGCGAAACTTATTCAAAAAGAGTTAGCAGACATACTGATTCAAAAAGAGCTTAATGTGTATAATGCCATGCTAACGGTTATGAAAGTCTCAGTTACGAGAGATTTTTCTATCGCACGTGTTTACATAAGCGTTTTTAATACAACGGATAAACAACAAGTGATAAAAGCAATAAGAAGTAATAGTAGAGAAATTCGCTATGAATTAGGACAAAGAGTCAAAAATCAATTGCGAATAATCCCGGAATTGGAGTTCTATATTGACGATTCGCTTGATTATATTGAAAATATTGAGAATCTATTGAAGTCATAGTCGTTTGAAAAAGAGCCATTTGAAAATAGCTTCATTTGTTGCCTTTCGCTACTTCCGGTCGAAGAAGAGGCATAATATGGTCAACATTATTTCTATTATCTCAATGCTCGGAATAATGATAAGTACCGCGGCGTTAATCATTATTCTCTCCGTATTCAATGGCATGGAAGATCTGGTTACGAAAAGTATCAATAGCTTCAATCCGGATTTAAAAGTAACCATAAAAGAGGGAAAAGTTTTCACTATTGATTCTACATTATTACTTCAATTAGAATCGTTAAAAGAAGTGCAATCGGTCGATGTAGTCGTTGAAGGTATGCTGTTACTTTCCTACGGAGAAAGACAAGTATTGGCACGCCTCAAAGGTTGTAATCAAAGTTATATTTCTGTAAATCAAATAGATACATTGCTGATTGACGGGGCGTTTAAATTTAATAATAATTCAGAATTTGACGAGGCGGTTTTAGGAGCAGAGTTAGCAGCCATATTGCAAATTAATTTGAATAGTCCCGAATTTTTAAAGTGCTACTATCCGCGGCGACTTAAAAAGAATTTTGCAAATCCGACCGAGGCTTTTACTACCCTCTATTTAGCTCCACTGGGGGTTTTTGCCTCTTATACACAATACGACAAAGAGTATATTTTTTGTCCCATCTCTTTTGCCCGACAGCTAATGAGTTATAATGACGAGATTACCTCTATCGAAATTAAATTAAACAGTTCAAAAGAGCTAAAAGTAGCAAAGCAAAAAATTGAAAATATACTCGGTCCTCAATACTCTGTTCAGAATAAATTTGAACAAGAAGAGTTGCTGTTTAAAACAATAAAAAATGAGAAATTGGTTATCTTTTCGATACTTACGTTTATACTTTTTCTTGCTACATTCAATATTATCGGTTCGCTTGGCATGTTAATCATTGAGAAAAAAGAAGATGTCGCAATACTTAAGTTCTTAGGCGCTTCCAATAAACTAATCCGTCACATCTTTTTATTAGAAGGATTGTTTATTTCTATTGTTGGGGGATTATTAGGAATGGTTATCGGCTTTATTCTATGCTTTTTACAACAACAATTTCACATTGTAAAATTAGGCAACGATGCAAGTAATTATATAATAAGTCATTATCCCGTACAAATGTCAGGAATTGACTTTCTGTTTGTTTTACTCACGGTAGTAACAATTAGTTTTTTAGCCTCTTGGTTACCTACGCGGAAAATAACCCATCGGTTGACGCTAAAAAAGTAAGTTAAACCATGCTTCCTACTATAATCACACTTTAATTTCAACATCAACGCCACTTGGTAATTCAAGTTTCATTAAGGCATCAATGGTTTTAGAAGTCGTTCCGTAAATATCAAGCAATCTTTTGTAGGTTGAGAGTTCAAACTGTTCTCTTGCCTTTTTGTTAACAAAAGTGGCACGGTTTACGGTGAAAATCTTTTTGTGCGTAGGAAGTGGAATGGGACCCACTAAAACTACTTTGTCATCTTTCACAGCATTAACTGTTTTTACAATCTTTTCTGCTGATTTGTCAACCAAATTATGGTCGAATGATTTTAATTTAATTCTAATTCTTTGACTCACGTTTCTATTATTTTAATATTCTAAAAATTGTATTTATTATAAAAGTGCATATCGTCCGACATTAAGTATATAGGTTTGTATATCTGATGGAACGGGTGCATATTTAAGAAATTCCATGTTATAATTTGCCCGTCCCGAAGAGATAGAACGAAGTGAAGTAATATAGCCGAACATTTCAGCTAAAGGGACGTGTGCGTGTAAGATTTGAAAGCCTATTTTAGCTTCAATCTCATTTAAAACCGCTCTACGTTTATTCAAATCGGAAGTGATATTTCCGATATATTCATCAGGGGTATAAATTTCAACCGACATAATGGGTTCCAAAATGATAGAATCCATTTTTCTGACAACCTCTCTAAAGCCGATTTTAGCACAAATTTCAAAAGCTAACGAGTCTGAGTCGACACTATGACTTTTCCCATCTAAAAGTGTAATATGAGCGCTTTCTACAGGGAAACCGTATTTACCGTTAACCATTGCCATGGAAAATCCCTTCTCAATAGCAGGAATATACTCTTTCGGAATAGTTCCACCGGCAATTTTATTAGAAAATTTCAATCCTTTTTCATTCTTTGGTGCAGGTTCAATTGTGAATTCAATTTCAGCGTACGAGCCACGCCCGCCGGTCTGACGTTTATAGGTTTCAGTGTGTGTAGCTGTTTGGGTGAAAAGTTCTTTGTACGTTACACGCGGCTTTCCATGATTACATGCCACGTTAAACTCTCTCTTTAAGCGGTCAAGTAAAACTTCAAGATGAAGCTCGCCCATGCCGCTAATAAGGGTTTGCCCCGATTCTGCGTCCGTTTTTACAACAAATGTTGGGTCTTCTTCCGCTAATTTGTTCAAGGCACTCATCAGTTTATCTTCATCATCTTTCGTCTTAGGTTCAATGGCGATTTGGATAACCGGTTCCGGAAAATCAATGGATTCCAGCAGAATAGGTCTCTTTTCGTCTGCCAACGTATCGCCGGTGTGGATATCTTTCATTCCGACCAAAGCCACAATATTGCCCGCCGAAGCCTGCTCTAATGCCAATTGCTTATTGGAATGCATCTGGAAAATTTTAGCTACCCGCTCTCTTTTACCCGTTGAGACATTATAAATGTTTTCACCTAATTTAAGAACTCCTGAGTAAATTTTAATAAAAGTGAGTTTCCCTACATAGGGATCCGTAGCAATTTTAAAAGCTAAAGCGGAAAAAGGCTCCTTTTCATTAGCATGTCGCAACTCTTCTTTTTCAGTACGTGGATTAATGCCCGCAACCGGAGGCATGTCCAGAGGGGACGGGAGATATCTTACAACCGCATCAATGAGAGGTTGAACTCCTCTATTTTTATACGATGAACCGCACAGCACGGGAGTTATTTTTTGTAACAACGTAGCTTGACGAATAATAGAAATAAGCTCCTCACTCGTAATGGTTTCGGGAGCATCAAAATACTTAATCATCAGAGGTTCATCAAACTCTGCCAGTTTTTCAATAAGCATTTGTCTATATTCGGCAACACTCTCCTGCATATCATCGGGAATAGGAATTTCAAAATAAGTTACTCCTTGATCCTCATCATTCCATTCGTATGCTTTAAGCTCAATTAAATCGACAACACCTACAAAATTATCTTCCACGCCAATAGGTAATTGTAGTGCTAAAGGACTAATTTTCAGTTTTTCTTCTATTTGCGTCAGAACGGAATAGAAGTTAGCTCCCGTTCTATCCATTTTATTTACGTAACAGATTCGGGGAACATGATATTTATTAGCTTGACGCCAAACCGTTTCCGATTGAGGTTCTACTCCTCCGACAGCACAGAAAATAGCAACCGCACCGTCTAATATTTTAAGTGAACGCTCTACTTCAACAGTAAAGTCAACATGACCGGGGGTGTCAATGATATTGATTTTATATTCGGCGGAATGATATTTCCAAGGAACAGTCGTTACGGCGCTGGAGATGGTAATACCTCGTTCCTGTTCAAGAACCATCCAATCCATGGTCGCCGTGCCCTCGTCAACTTCACCGATTTTATAATTTTTTCCCGTATAAAAAAGTATTCTCTCCGTAGTAGTTGTCTTGCCAGCATCAATATGAGCCATAATTCCGATGTTTCGGATTTTTAATAACTCTTCAGACATGAACACTCCTTTCTACCATACTTAAAGACTTAATTTTAGATTAAAATCTAAAATGAGCAAAGGCTTTGTTAGCTTCTGCCATTCTGTGCGTATCCTCTTTACGTTTGAAAGCACCACCCTCTTCCTTATGAGCAGCAATAATTTCTGCCGCTAATTTTGCAGCCATGGTCTTCTCATGACGCTTACGGGCAAAACTTATCAAGTTTTTCATCCCGACAGATTGTTTCCGTTCAGGACGTAATTCGGTTGGTATTTGAAATGTTGCACCTCCAATACGGCGACTTTTAACTTCCAGCGAAGGGGTTACATTAGCCAATGCCTGTTTCCAAACTTCAAGACCATTCTCTTTCGTTTTCTCCTCAACGATATCTATGGCATCGTAAAAAATTTGAAAAGCAATAGCTTTTTTACCGTTCAACATGATGTTATTTACAAATTTTGCAACCATCACGTCATTAAACTTCGGGTCTGGAAGGACAATTCTTTTTTTTGGTTTTGATTTTCTCATAATCTTGTAACTTCAATAAATTATTTATTTACTATCGAGACACCCATTTTAGTGCTCCATCTACTTTTTCTACTTATTATATAATATAATCAAATAAAAAGATTAACTATATTAAGATTTTTTCTTCGGTCGTTTAGAACCATATTTACTTCTGCCTTGTATTCTCCCGTCAACCCCCGCAGAGTCTAAAGCCCCACGAACAATATGATAACGTACACCGGGAAGGTCCTTAACACGACCGCCACGTACTAATACAATAGAGTGCTCCTGCAAATTATGACCTTCGCCCGGAATATAAGCATTAACCTCTTTCCCATTCGTAATACGAACTCTGGCTACTTTACGCATCGCAGAATTAGGTTTTTTAGGAGTTGTCGTATAAACTCTTAAACAAACACCACGTTTCTGAGGACATGCATCCAATGCTTTTGATTTACTTTGCGAAGTGATTTTCTTTCTTCCTTTTCTAACTAACTGTTGTATTGTCGGCATACTTTCTTTTTATAAATTTTAATTTTTAATATCAATATTAACCTAATTTTTTAGGAGTGCAAAAATACAAAATTTTTTCATTGAATCATAGTCTTTTAAAATATTTTTTCTTTTTTTTCTTTTGGGCGTGCCCCCTCGCTACGCTCGGGGTCGGTCTTCGCCTGCAAGTCCGCAGTAGCAGGCTTAGGGGGTATAGTCGCAAAAAGAGCTTACAAGCTCGCTTTTTTGCTCCTTACCCCCCTAAAGCCTGCTACTTTACGGGCTTTCCGGCTGCGCCCTCACGCAGCCTTTAAAGCAAAAATTAATCCTTAAACACTATTTTATCCCCAAAAGGCTTGACTTCCCTATTAATTATTTTGTATTTTTGTAATTGCTTCATTAAAATAATAACTATATGCAGGTCAATTTGTTGATGACTCCAATAGAATTTTTAAAGGGTGTCGGTCCCAAACGAGCCGCCGTTTTGAAAAAGGAGTTTTCTATCGAAACGTATGACGACTTGCTCCATTATTACCCGTATCGTTATGTTGATAAATCAAAAATTTATCAAATAAAAGAGATTCAAACAGAAGGAGCTTATATGCAGTTCTACGGACGAGTAGTCCGTTATGAAGTGGTAGGACAACAACGAGCTAAAAGATTGGTCGCCCTGTTTGAAGATAAATCGGGGGTTATCGAATTGGTTTGGTTTAATGGAATTAGGTGGATAGAACAACTTCTCGCAGAAAAAAGAGAGTTTATTGTCTTTGGACGACCGACTCTTTTTAACCATAAATGGAATATTACTCACCCGGAATTGATAGACCCTAAAACACAGTCGGAGTCTCCCTTTCCACTCAAGTTCTACCCATTATATAATAGTTCCGATAAAGCTAAGAAATCGGGAATGGACTCCAAAGCCATAGCTAAACTTCAGCTTCAACTCATACCGCAAGTTGTAGATGTTGTGCAAGAAACACTTTCACAGGAAATGCTCCAAAAAAACAACTTCTTAACTATGAAACAAGCTCTGGTAACCATTCATTTTCCCGAAAATCCTGAAATGCTGAATAGAGCGTTGCTAAGGCTCAAGTTTGATGAACTGTTTTTCACCCAGTTACGACTCTTAAAATTGAAATTAGTTACGACTCAAAGAGTAAAAGGACACCTAATTTCTAAAGTAGGTGATTATTTTAATACGTTTTATCACAACTATTTACCTTTTGAATTGACTAATGCTCAAAAAAGGGTAATCAAAGAGATTCGTGCGGATATGGGTAGCGGTAGGCAGATGAATAGACTTTTGCAAGGAGATGTGGGGAGCGGAAAAACGATAACGGCGCTATTTGTTATGTTGTTGGCTTTAGATAATGATTTACAAACCTGTTTAATGGCTCCTACCGAAATCTTAGCTTTACAACATTATGAAAGTATTAGAAAGTTTTTAAAAGATATGCCCTTAACGGTAGAGTTTTTATCGGGATCTACACGAATTGCAAAGCGTAGGGTGCTTCTGGAAAAATTGAAAAACGGTGAAATTGATATATTAATCGGAACGCATGCCCTGATTGAAGACGAAGTCGTTTTTAACAATCTTGGCTTAGTGGTTATTGACGAGCAACACCGTTTCGGAGTTGAGCAACGAGCTAAACTATGGAGGAAAAATAGTATACCGCCGCATATTTTAGTGATGACCGCCACCCCAATACCACGCACTCTCGCTATGACTTTATATGGAGATTTGGATATTTCGGTTATTAATGCCTTACCCAAAGGACGAAAACCGATAATTACACGCCATTTTTACGATAGAGACCGACTTCGCGTACTCGATTTTATGCGAAATCAAATTGCCGAAGGGAGACAAGTTTTCGTTGTCTATCCGCTCATTAAGGAGTCGGAAAAGATGGATTTACTTGACCTGATGGCAGGTTATGACGCTATGGCACTTGAATTTCCTTTGCCCGAATACGCTATAAGCATGGTACATGGAAAGATGAAAGTCGATGAAAAGGAGTACGAAATGCAGCGTTTTGTTAAAGGAGAAACCTGTATAATGTTGTCTACTACGGTGATAGAAGTAGGAATTGATGTTCCGAATGCAACGGTAATGCTTGTTGAAAATGCGGAGCGTTTTGGACTTTCGCAGTTACATCAGTTGCGTGGACGTGTGGGGAGGGGAGGAGAACAGTCATACTGTATTCTTATGTCAGGAAATAAACTAACGACAGAAAGCAAACAACGCCTATCGGCAATGGTAAACACCAATGACGGTTTCGAGATTGCCAATATTGACCTTCGCCTTCGAGGTCCGGGCGACATTCAGGGAACCCGCCAAAGCGGCATGCTCGATTTCAAAATCGCTGACTTAGTAAAAGATGAAAAAATAGTCTCTTACACCCGTAGACTTGCCCAAGAGTTGCTACAAACCGACCCCGAACTCTCACAACCCCAAAACCTACCCATAAAGAAATTTTTAGACCAAATGCTCAAAGAGTACGTCTATTACGGGATGATTAGTTAATTTGGGTTGTGTTTGAGACAGAGGAGTTGTATTATTAATTTTAATTAGTCAATTTTGTAATCAATTTGCATTTTTTAATAAAAAATCATCTTTTTGTATTATTTTTATTATTAAATTTGTAGCCTGTTTACAAAATAGAGGTAAAAATGATTATTAATTTCAGTATTCAAAATTTTGGCTCAATAAAAGATAGACAAACTCTTTCTTTTGAGGCAGATAATTCAACACACCTTGAAGATGCTTATGTCATTAAATTAGGTGGTCACCGGATTTTAAAGCTCGCACTAATTTATGGTGCAAATGCGTCAGGGAAGACAACAGTACTTAAAGCTCTTAATTTTTTACGACAATTAGTTCTTGAACCGGAAGACATAAAAACAACAGAATTAGCATTTAATCCGTTTCTTTTTGACCCAATTACGCCGGAACAAAGCTCAATCCTTTCATTAGAGTTTTTTCAAAATGATATTAAGTATTTCTACGAAGTTGAGTTTTTAAAAAAAGCGATTGTTTCAGAGGAACTCTATTTTCATAATCCCAACAAAGCCAATATTTTTAAAAGAAAAACTGATTTGGAAAAGCAGTTTACCGAAATAACTTTTGGTAATAAAATTTCTATTAAAGAAATTTTCAAAAAGACTCTTGAGTCCAATACTTTATGGAATAATACCGTTTTAGGTGGATATTTAAAAACAAATATTGACATTAAGGAATTACAAGAGGTCGTTGATTGGTTTGATAAATATCTTAATCCATTGATATATTCAGGAACTCAATTAGAAGGTTTTGTTAATTCACAAATTGAGAACAAAAAAGTTTCTAAGGCAGATGTAGTCAGCATCTTAAAAAAAGCGGACTTAAACATTTCAGATATTGTAATTAAAAAAGAAAAAAAGGACTTAACTCTGATTGATGTTTTTGAGCTTCTAAAAAAACTTTCAAAAGTTTCAAATAATGATGAAATTGGGGAATTGGACGAAAAAGGGATACTAACGTCTGTAAGTTTTGAACATATAATCAATGATGTCAAATATACTTTACCTTTAAAGTTTGAATCTCAAGGGACAAAACGTTACTACGGTTTTGCAGGATTGTTAGCTTTATTAATTAAAAATTCAACTGCATTTTCAATTGATGAATTAGAAGCCTCTTTGCATCCGGATTTATATTTACATTTTCTTCTCTCTTTCCTTTTGAACTCTGATAAATCTCAAATCATTGCAACAACCCATAATAGAGAGATTTTAGACGATAAAAATGTCTTTAGAAATGACGTAATATGGTTTACAGATAAGCAAGAAAATTGCTCAACTGAACTTTATTCATTGGCTGACTTTGATAGTTCGGTCGTTCGCAATACAACAAACATATTAAATGCTTATAAAAGTGGTAAATTGAGCGCTACACCTAATTTAGGCGACACTTACATTGACTTAAATCATGAGAACTATTGAAAGAAAAAGACCTAAAACAGCTCCTGCCTTTGCTATTGTCGTGGACGGTAAAACAGAAGTTTGGTATTTACGAATGCTAAAGCGAAACGAACCAAAAATTCGTGTTACAATAAAGCCTGAAATTCCGGACAAAAAAAGTATAAAAGAACAGTATAATTTAGTCTGCGATTTATCGAACAAAGAGTTTACTAAAGTTTTTTGGATAATAGATCTTGATTCTGTTATTAAAGAGGATAATGAAACACCGAAAGGGAAAGAATCACCACTTAAAATATTTAAAAAATATAGAGCGGAACTTAAAGCAAATCCGAATATTGTTGTCATTGTAAACAATCCTTGTCTTGAATTTTGGTTTTTGCTTCATTTTAAAAAAACATCAAAGTACTACGGTTCTTGCTCAAACGTAGAAAAAGAGCTAAAAAATTATTTGGACAAGTATGAAAAGACACAAAAATTTTTCACGAAACAAGATAACGATATTTATTTGAAATTGAAACCAAAATTGCAAGTTGCTATTGAAAATGCTAAGGCTCTTGGAAGTTATGATGAGGAAAATTCTAAGAAAGCCATGTGCGAAATGGAATTACTATTTCTATCGGACGAACTGAAGAAACTGTTTGACCCCAAACCTTAATTTTTTAGGTAATAGAAATTTTTATTTTCAATTTTTCCATTCATCACTTATAATTACTCCTAAAACACACTGCACGAGCAGGTTGGTTGCGTGAGGCGCTTAGGTGGAAAGCCCGCAAGGGCGGAAGCCGCTGGGGACGCGGCGGCAAAAAAGCGACTTTAGAAGCTCTTTTTGCCGCCTTGCGACCCCACGGCTTGTGCCCGCGGACTTGGAACCGGGCGCCGACCCCGAGCGCAGCGAGGGGGCACGCCCTAATTAAAATTCATGTTTTTAATACTATGCTAATCTATGGGATAAATACTAAAGTGCTTGTGCTGGCGGCGGAAATTTCGGATTCTGAATTGCTAATTGTGAAACGTCTCTCCGTTAAAATATTTTTTCTGTTTTAAGTGGTATTGGAACAAAATAGAGGTTTTGATTAGTGCCTGATAGCCCTTATTGAAATCGCCGTCGCGTTTCTTTTTCATCTTTTTATAGTTTTTCAAAAACGCCCGCCATGCCTTGTAAACAGCTGTAAAATCTTGTGTATTTCCTTTTAAAAGAAAGATGAATGAGGCTAATATGTCAAGCGGGAAACGTGCGATAAATGTGGGCAACAACCTTTTTGCAGGTAAATTTTTTAGAAGTAAGAAGAGGTTGTTTCTGAAGTTGAGAAAAGTTTTAAAGGAGTTGCTTTTCGGCAGTGTGCCGCCACCAACGTGATAAACTGTCGATTTTGGATTAACCATGATTTTTCCCCCTGCATTTTTCACGCGCCAGCAAAAATCGATTTCCTCCATGTGGGCGAAAAAGTCTTCATCTAATCCGCCTAATTGGTGATAAATATCGCTTTTTACAAACATTGCCGCACCCGTAGCCCAGAAAATTTCAATAGGCGTGTCGTGCTGTCCCTTATCATCTTCTAAGGTTTCAAAGATTCGTCCGCGACAAAAAGGATAGCCTAATTTATCAACAAAACCGCCACTGGCACCGGCGTATTCAAACTTTTCTTTTTCATAAAAAGAGAGGATTTTCGGTTGAACGACAGCAATATTTTCATTCGCTTCCATCAGTTCAATAATCGGTTCCACCCAATTGGGAGTTACTTCAATATCGGAGTTGAGGAGACAGTAGTAAGGGGTGTTAATCTGCTTGAAAGCGTCATTATATCCTTTTGAGAAGCCGCCATTGATACCGTTTTGTATTATTCTTAACGGAGGATAATTTGATTCTAAAAAGGAGATGGAATTATCGGTAGAATTGTTATCGGCAATGATAACTTCAGCATATTCAGGAATGTTTTGGAGCAGCGCAGGAAGAAATTTTTCCAAATAGTGTTGTCCATTCCAATTCAAAATGACAATCGCTAATTTTTTCATTACTCTTTATACTTTTCGTTAACAAAAATAAAAAAATAGTTTATGCACAGATTTTTAATTTTGAGTATTTTTTGCTTTTAGTCCGAGTTTTTCACCTTCTTTGAGCATAAATTCGTAGGCTTCTTCATAATTATTACCAATTTCCCCGTCCAAAATAGCTTCGCGGATAGCTGTTTTAATAATGCCGACCGTGGCTGAAGGATTAAGTTGGAATGTTTCCATAATAATTTTTCCATCAATCGGAGGTTGCCAATTGCGAATTTGGTCTTTTTCTTCAATCTCTTTCAATTTTTTTCTTACGATAGCAAAATTATTAAGACATTGTCTTATTTTAATAGGATTTTTAGAGGTAACGTCTGCTTCGCAAAGGAGCATCAGGTCTTCAATATCTTCGCCGGCTTCAAAAAGTAAGCGGCGAACGGCGGAATCCGTTATTTTATCTTCAACAAGGGCGATAGGGCGAAGGTGCAGGGCTACCATTTTTTTGACATATTTAAGTTTTTCATTGGTAGGCATTCGCAACTTTTTAAAAATAGAGTGAACCATTTTAGCTCCAACGGCGTCGTGTCCGTGAAACGTCCAGCCAAGTTGGGGGTCAAATTTTTTCGTAACAGGCTTTGCAATATCGTGTAACAACGCCGCCCAAATTAGCCATAAGTTGTTTTGCACCAGAGCTATTTTATCGACCACTTCGAGCGTATGCAAAAAGTTGTCTTTATGTCCCTTTCCGTCAACGTAATCAATTCCTTTTAAATCAATTAATTGCGGGAGAAATTGTTCTAAAAGGTGGGCTTCATCAAGTAGGAGAATCCCTTGCGAAGGTTTGGGGGAGAGCAATATTTTATTAAATTCCTCTATAATTCGCTCTGCGGAGATAATCTCTAATCGTTTTGCATTTCGCTGTATAGCTTCAAAGGTTTCCGTTGCAATTTTAAATTGCAATTGCGAGGCAAAACGGATTGCACGCATCATACGTAAAGGGTCGTCTGAAAATGTGATGTCAGGGGCTAACGGAGTTTTAATAATCTTTTTTTCTAAATCTTTAATGCCGTCAAAGGGGTCTATTAGTTCGCCTATTTTGTCGCCATTCAAGCCAATAGCCATGGCATTAATCGTAAAATCTCGCCGGTTGAGGTCATCTTCCAACGTTCCGTCCTCAACTACCGGTTTTCTTGAGTTTTCGGAGTAAGATTCCTTGCGTGCGCCAACAAACTCAACATTTGCTCCTTCATAGATAAATTGAGCGGTGCCAAAATTTTTAAAAATGTTAACTTCCAATTTCGGTGATATCTTTTTAGCCACCGCTGTTGCTAATTCAATACCACTACCTACAACAACGATGTCGATATCTTGGGAATATCGTTGTAGAAAAATATCTCGAACTACGCCGCCGACTGCATAAACGTTTACATTTAACTTATCGGCAGTAGTAGCAATTATTTGATAGATTGGATGTTGTAATTTTTTTAGCAAATTTCCCATCGTTGTATTTGTAGATTGCAAAAATACAACGATTTTCAATAAAAATTACAATAATAAAAATCCATTATAATTTTGAGAAATTAGTTTTGTCGACAAAACAGAGTGGGCAAACCCAATCGTCCGGTAGGTCTTCAAACGAAGTGCCGGGAGGAATGCCATTATCAGGATCACCGATAGCAGGGTCATACTCATACCCGCAAACATCGCAAATATAAATGTCTTGATTTTTCATTTTTTCTTTTTTTTGTGGATAAATAATAATATATGGGTTTTAATAATGATTAGTTTCTCAATTGTTCTATCATTTTTATCGGTTCTTTGCTACTAAAAACAGTGTATCCCGCTACTAAAACATCTGCGCCTGCTTTTATTAATCGTGGAGCAGTCTCTAAATTAACTCCTCCGTCAACCTCTATAAGAGCGTTTGAGTTCTTCTTAATAATAAGATTTTTTAAATTTTCAATCTTTTGATAACTGTTTTCAATAAATTTCTGTCCGCCAAAGCCGGGATTAACAGACATAATCAGAACCATGTCGGCATCTGTAATTATATCTTCTAAAAAAGCGACCGGTGTGTGCGGATTAAGAGCTACACCAGCCAGCATATCTTCGTTCTTTATAGCGTGAAGCGTGCGGTGCAGATGAGTACATGCTTCCCAATGAACCGTGAGAATATCGGCGCCGGCAGACTTAAAATCGGCGATATAGCGTTCCGGCTGGACAATCATTAGGTGAACGTCAAGAGGTTTTTCGGCACTCTCTTTAATTTTTTTTACAATCGGAAAACCGTAGGAGAGATTTGGAACAAAAACACCGTCCATGATATCTAAATGAAACCAACCTGCGGTTGATTCATTAACCATGTGAATGTCAGCGTCCAAATGACCGAAATTAGCAGAAAGCATTGAAGGAGCAATAATAGGTTTCATATAACTTTTTTTTACAAAAATACACGAAAATAATTAAAATCAAATAGTCTATTAGAATTTTTTAAATGATTTTAAATCTTAGTCAAAATCATTCATTAAAAATTGTAAATTTGCATGCCTAAAATTTAGTAGTTGATAATATAAATTAAATACGATTCAATATGATTAAAGATGCATTTATGGACAGACATATTGGTCCAACAGCAGAAGAAAAAGCTAAAATGTTAAAGGTAATTGGTGTGAAAACAATGGAAGAGTTGATTGAAAAGACGATTCCTGCGACTATTCGCATGTCGAAGCCGATAGATTTACCCGAAGGAGAAACGGAAGGTGAGTATCTTGCGGAGGTGAGGGAATTATTAGAAAGGAATAAGATTTTTAAGTCTTACATTGGCATGGGTTATTATGCTACTTATGTTCCTCCTGTAATTATGCGTAATGTTTTTGAAAATCCGGGTTGGTACACGGCGTACACCCCCTATCAGGCGGAAATATCGCAAGGAAGGTTAGAGGCTTTGTTGAACTATCAAACTATGATTTCAAGTCTGACGGGCATGCCGATTGCCAATGCTTCGATGTTGGATGCCGCGACTGCTGCCGGTGAGATGATGTTGATGTTTTACAATAGTCGTAGCCGCGAAGCAGTTAAAAATAATGTAAATAAGTATTTTGTTTCCGAAGATGTTTTCGTTCATACCCTTGCGGTGCTTAAAACCAACGCAGAACCGTTAGGAATAGAATTAGTGGTAGGTAAAGCCGATAAAATCGAATTGGACGACACCTATTTCGGTGTTATGATTCAGTATCCTAATCAGCACGGGGCGATTCATGATTTTTCAGAATTTACGCAAAAAGCGAAGCAGAAAAATATTTTTGTCGGCGTAGATGCCGATTTATTGTCGTTAACTCTTTTAACTCCGCCGGGAGAGTGGGGTGCTGATTGTGTTACGGGAGCTACGCAACGGTTTGGTATTCCCATGGGGTACGGAAGTTCCGCTGCCGGCTATTTTGCTTGTAAGGAAGAGTTTAAACGACAAATACCGGGACGTATTATCGGTATTAGCGTGGATGCAGAAGGAAATAAAGCGTATCGTATGGCGTTGCAAACCCGCGAACAGCATATTAAACGCGAAAGAGCAACTTCAAATATCTGCACTGCCAGCGCTTTAAATGCTATCATGTCAGGGTTTTATGGAATGTGGCACGGGCCGGATGGGTTGAAGAAAAAAGCACATAAAATTAATGTTTTAGCCGCAGTTTTGGAAAAAGAAGCTGAAAAATACGGTTATAAACAGTATAATCAATACTATTTTGATACTCTTTGCTTTGAAACGCCGCAAGGTGTTAGTTGCGAGACGCTTCGACTAATTGCCGAAGAACATAAAATGAATTTTAATTATTGGTGTGAAAGATGTTTTACCATTTCCTTTGATGAAACGACACTTTTAGCGGACGTAAATAATATTTTAGAAGTCTTGGCTATCGCTGCGAAAAAGGAGTTTTCGCCCTATGTTTGTGCTAAGCAAGAGTGTCCGCCTTTACGTATTCCGAAGCAATTGGAAAGGAAATCTCCATTTATGGAGCATAAAATTTTTAATAGTTTTCATTCTGAAACAGCGATGATGCGTTACATGAAGAAATTGGAAATCAAAGATTTGTCTCTTAATCGGGCGATGATTCCACTTGGTTCGTGTACGATGAAGTTAAATGCTGCTGCTGAAATGCTTCCACTTAGTTGGGCGACTGCTACGGCAATCCACCCGTTTGCTCCGGACGAGCAGACGGAAGGATATCGTTCCTTGATAGCCGAAATGGAGAAGTGGTTATGCACCATTACAGGATTTAAGGCGATATCTTTCCAGCCGAATTCAGGTGCTGCGGGAGAATATGCAGGCATTATAACAATTCGCAATTATCATCAAGCAATAGGAGAGGGGCATCGCAATATTTGCCTTATTCCGGCTTCGGCACACGGAACAAACCCTGCGTCTTCCGTAAAAGCAGGAAATAAAATCGTTGTCGTTAAATCTACCGAAAATGGTGAAGTAGATGTCGAGGACTTGAAAAATAAGGCGGAAGAGTACAAAGATAATTTAGCATGTTTAATGATTACTTATCCTTCCACTCATGGCGTTTTTGAAGAGAGAATACTTGAGATTATAAAAATTATTCACGACAATGGCGGGCAAGTTTACATGGACGGAGCTAATATGAATGCTCAAGTTGGGCTCACCTCGCCGGGATTGATGGGAGCGGACGTTTGCCATTTGAATTTACATAAAACGTTTGCAATGCCGCACGGTGGCGGTGGACCGGGCGTAGGACCTATTGGTGTGGCTGAACATTTAGTGGATTTCTTGCCGAATCATGTTATGAAAAATGTGGGCGGTCGTCAGGGTAGCCAGGTGGCCAGCGCTCCTTACGGAAGTGCTTATTTATTGCCGATAACCTATGGATATTTGAAAATGTTGGGAGGGGAAGGACTTACGGAAGCAACCCGTTGTGCGATTTTGAATGCTAATTATATAAGGAAAAGGTTGGAAAATCATTATAAAATCTTGTATACCGGGGAAAATGGTATGTGTGCCCATGAAATGATATTGGATTGTAATGAATTTGATAAATCGGCAGGCGTGCAAGCCGGCGATATTGCTAAAAGATTGATGGATTACGGCTTTCATGCTCCGACTGTGGCGTTCCCGGTACATGGAACGTTAATGGTGGAGCCTACGGAAAGTGAGCCGCTTGAAGAGCTTGATAGATTATGTGATGTCTTAATAGCCATTCGTGAGGAGATTCGTGAAATTGAAATCGGAAAAGCAGACCGAGTTGAGAATGTTATTAAAAAAGCGCCGCATACGATGGGCGTGGTTACCGCCGAAGATTGGCATAGACCCTATTCACGTCAAAAGGCGGCATTCCCGTTGCCTCACGACGATAAATATTGGCCTACTGTCAGTCGAATTGATGATGCTTTCGGAGATAGAAATTTGGTTTGTTGCCTGAGCGATTAGGGGTTGCGTGAGGCGCTTAGGTGGAAAGCCCGCAAGGGCGGAAGCCGCTGGGGA
>ERZ795049.500-NODE-500-length-57627-cov-23.022424_pt1 | contig 57627 bp, 56 predicted proteins | sample MGYA00375133_ERZ795049 | MGnify/ENA primary metagenome ERZ795049 (study PRJEB30178, sample SAMN05720147) | activated sludge metagenome | isolation source: anaerobic digester from wastewater treatment plant | place: Japan | collected 2015-04-20 ... | reverse complement strand
CCGAGGTTTAAAGATAATGGAAACGGAACAGTAACAGATATAATGACAGGATTGACATGGCTTAAGAATGCAAAACAATTATCTTTAAAGAAATATGTAGATGCTGTATCAACAGCGAAATCTTTGAGCGGTTCTTACGGTTATGAGGACTGGGCTCTACCAAATATAAACGAAATTCGCAGTCTTATCAATTTCAACGAATCTCCTCATGTATATCTAAACAAATTTTTACAAAATTTTAGCAATATAGAATATTGGTGGACATCAACAACTTATATTAATGAATCTGAGAAAGTATATAGTTTGATAGTAAATAATGGTGTTTTTTCGATAGACGGAACTAACGAAACTCTATATGCTTGGGCTGTTTCGGGTGAATCAAAAAATTTACCCAAAACAGGGCAAATTGAATCTTATAATCTTACCCCTGGATTTGGAGATGATGGTGATTTAGAAAAAGGAATTACTTGGCCGATTCCACGTTTTCATTCTAATATAGAAGGGACAGTTATCGACAATATGACGTCTCTAATGTGGGTCAATAATCAGATATACGCTAAGAAAGGATGGATTCCAACTCTTGAATATATTAACGAAAATATGAACACAGGTATTATCGACAATTACGGATTTGATGACTGGACTATTCCGAATGCAAAGGAAATCGAAACATTAAGTAATTTCGGAAAAGCGGACATTACATGGCTTAACGAATCCGGTTTATTCGTAGTGGCGTCTGGTAAATGGATATGGACATCTAATCATTCAACATCTTCATCCAGTCAGGCAAGATTTTATAATACAGTTGCCCAAGCTGTTTTACATAATTCAAAAGATTCTGATCTATGGGTTCTCCCCGTTCGTCAGGCAAAAATAATCAATTATTAACACATTACTTTAAAACTTCAAATTTATCAAAAAGCCGTTAAATTTAACGGCTTTTTCTATTTATTTACAATCCCATATTCTTCAGTCAAAATTGAAAAGACTCAAGTTTTATGCTTGCGTCTCATTCGCGTTAAACTATCATTGACGTGGGGTTTAGCGTCCAAAAGACAGTCATGTTAAAATTGATATTAATTCTCAGCATCTCTCTTTCTTTTTTATCCTGTTCGGAAAAAAAAGAAATTAACAAGGTCGATCTGAAAAATATTAATTCGGACGGGTCTTTTGATTACCGCAGAATCCTCGATAAAGAAATAAAAACAGAAAGAGAAAGAGCTTACGTTCCTGAAGATGATTATTTTAAAGATTGAGAGGGGTAGATGATAACTTTTTTTAACAAAAACGTACTTATTGCCGGAGCAACCGGTCTATCGAGAAATTTCGCTCTCGATGTCGCAAAAGACAGGGCAAATGTCGGAATTTTTCATTCTGACAAAAACGAACTTATAGAACTTGAAAGAGAACTAGGCAATCTAAGAATCAGAAATTACGGCTACAAATGCGATCTTTCTTCCAAAGAAGAAATCGCTCATGCAGTCCTTCTTTACAAAAAACAATTTGAAATGGCAGATTATATTCTGATAAACATCGATCTCCATGACGGAAAAGATATAATCGACATGACTTTTGATGAAGTCGAAAAAGAAATATCATCTTCAGTTGACGGAACAATCTGCCTAGTTAAGTATTTTATTCCGGAAATAGTAAAAAAACAGAACGGAGGATTCATTTTCGCCGTTAATGCGAAAACCGTATCTCCTGTCGGAGCGGCTGCTCTCGGTGCCATCGAAAAATTCAGCGCTTACCTCAATTCTTTTTTTCACTCAAACGGACTGAAAGATGTTTTCTCAACAGTTGCCTATGTATCAGGAACAAAACCTAATGCTTCAGAACTGCTTAAAAAAGCAGTCATGAGCGGAAAGAAAATAGCGAGAGTTTGACTTATGATGAAGAGTAAAAAGACTTTTATTTCGATAGCGGCATTTGTCGGAATTTTGTCTGCAAATTACTTTTGCTGCGCACAGAGCAATGATCAAAACGCATTTGGAATAACAAACGGAGATTCACCTATAAAGAGCGATTCTGATGTTGTCAAAATGTCAGAAATGCAGGATGTTTTCCGGAAGATATACGAGCTTTATGAAAGCAGAGTAGTTTCAATTTATACTGAACAGACTGTCCGCATTCCCCGAGACATGTGGAGTGAGTTTTTCAACATTCCAACTGAACAGAAACGTACCGGTCTGGGAACAGGATTCATCATTTCTGAAGACGGATTCATCTGCACGAATTTCCATGTCATTTCTCCGGACGGAAGACAGGTTGTCGACAAGATTACTGCTGTAATAGAGGACAAAGAGTATTCTGCAGAAGTCAAAGGCTACGACGAACACAAGGATCTTGCAATTCTCAAAGTTAATGCTTCCAGGAAATTTAAACCGGTTTTCTTCTCCGATTCTTCTACTGTTAAAGTCGGAGACTGGGCAATTGCGATCGGAAATCCTTACGGATTGTCAAAAAGTTTCACAGTAGGAAATATCAGCGCGGTCGGAAGAACAAATATCGACGAAGAAGGAATTCCTTATCTTCAGACCGATGCGTCGATTAACCGCGGAAATTCAGGCGGCCCTCTGATAAACATCAGAGGAGAAGTTATCGGAATTAACCGCATGATTTTCTCTCAAAGCGGAGGCTCTGTAGGGCTGGGTTTTGCAATTCCGGTAAACATATTAAAAGAAAATCTCGAATCACTGAAAAAACAGAGAAGCTATCAGAAAGGCTTTATCGGAATATCTCTGGCGCCTCTAACAAAAGAAGTTGCAGTCCAAAACAGATGGAATTACAATTACGGAGTTGTCGTAGACAGTGTTGTTGACGGCGGTCCGGCTCAGAACGCCGGACTTATGAGAGGAGACATTGTTTTCGGTGTTAATGGAAAAAAAATTACCAGTGCCAATCTTTTAGTCAGTGAAATAGAACGCGCAGGTGCCGGAGCAAAAATAGAACTTGATGTCTGGCGCAGAGGGGTAAGAATGAAATTTTATCTCACAGCAAAAGCGAAATAGAGGGTAAAATGAAATTTAAAAATATTCTCACTCTCACCGGACTTGCTGTTCTGGTTTATGTACTTTTGAAATACATAATTCCGGCAATTTTTTCAATAGCTATAACACTTTTTTGGATAGTTATTTATGCTGCAGCAATTATCATCGTTTTCGGAATTCTTTTCTATATTTTCGGAAAAGTATCACGAAAAAGAAGATAACTCAGCATTTTAAACGGCTAACTTAATATTTACAGGATTTTCAAATGGAACAGCACTTTTCAAAACCGGAGAAAAAGATTTACTCTTTTCTCTGTCTCATTACTATCTTAGGCGGAGTTTTTTTCGGATATATTGTTTCCGAAGTTAAGAATTTTTCAGGGCTTCAGAACCTTAAAAAATTTCAGCCGTCGGTTCCCACCAGAGTATATGATGTAAACGGTGAACTGATAGCCGAAATATTCAAAGAACAGCGCGATATTGTCGATTTTGACGACGTACCAAAAGCAGCGGTAAACGCATTTCTCGCTACCGAAGACCAGGAATTCTATGAACACTTTGGAATTAATCCTCTTGCAATAACACGCGCGATGGCAAAAAATGTTCTCGCCGGCCGTATAAAACAGGGCGGATCTACAATCACGCAGCAGCTTGCAAAAAGACTCTTCACACAGGGCGAAAAAAAGTTCTCAAGAAAAATACTTGAAGCAATACTCACCCTTCAAATTGAAAAATATTTTTCTAAGAACGAAATTCTTGAAATGTATTTTAACCAGATTTATCTCGGGCATGGGTGTTACGGACTAAACGCCGCATCAAAGCTGTTCTTCAACAAAGAAGCAAAGTATCTTACAGCAGCAGAAGCTTCCGTTCTCGCAGCGCTTCCGTCTGCTCCCGGCAGATATTCACCGCTTGATAATCCGCATAATGCTTATGATAAAAATCCTGACATATTGGGAAGAATGGTCAGTGAAGGATATCTCACACGGGAATATGCCGATAAGATTTATGAAGAATTCTGGCCGAAATACATAGATTCAATTTTGATGGAATTTCCGACAAAAACGGCTTACACAAAGATTGAAAATAACGCTCCTCATTTTGTTGATTATGTCAGACAGATTCTTGAAAGCAGATTCGGCAGAGAAGCGGTTTACGAAGACGGCCTCATCGTTTATACCACTCTTGATCTGAAAAAACAATTCGCGGCTCAAAAATATCTTGAAGAAGGTGTTGAACGCCAGGATATTATTTCATCAAGAGCAAATAGCTATTCTAACGGCGGTGTTGACAGAGGTCTTTTCGGAACCTATTATACACTTAGAACAATTTTCAGCCTTCCGACTGTTCTTATTAAAAATGATATAGAGACTATTCTCCGCAAAAAAATCATAGATGATGAAATCGATGAAATGGATATACTTACTTTTTTCAGCGATTCTGCGAACCTCAATAAGACAGCAGAAATATTCCGCACAGGAACAGCTTTAAGTATTTCATCTTCATTGAAGGTACAGGGAGCTCTTGTTTCACTTGATCCGTCAACAGGTTACATCATTTCGATGGTCGGTGGTTCTGATTTTTCAGTCGACAATCAGTTTAACCGCGCGGTGCAGGCCCGCCGTCAGCCGGGCTCTTCTTTCAAACCTTTTATTTACGGAGCAGGAATTGAGTCCCGTGTTATTAATCCCGGAACAGGAATATCAGACGCCCCTCTTCTGAATATCGCAGCAGACGGAGAAACATGGTCACCGGATAACTATTCAGGTGATTTCTCAGGTATGGTACGTGTAAGAAGAGCATTAGCCGCTTCGATAAATACTGTTTCAGTACGAATTTATGACATGGTTGGTCCTGAAAGAATAATAGATTACGCTGCTAAAATGCTCAAAATTCCGCCTTCGCGATTAGGGGCAAATCCTTCTCTTGCTCTGGGTACGGCAGAAATAACACCTTTTGAAATGGCTCAGGGATATGCTATTTATGCAAACGAAGGAAGAGATGTCATTCCATTTGCAATACGATACGTTCTAGACCGGGACGAAAACGAAATTGCAAATATTGAAGAGGAAGTTGCTAATATTCTTGCAATTAAAGAAAAAGAGAATACAATACAGATAATTGGAAAAGATGTAGCTTATGTAATGCGTTCTTTGATGCAAACTGTTGTTGACGCAGGTACTGCTGCATCAACCATAAGAGGAGATTGCGACTTTCATGAACCTGCCGCTGGTAAAACCGGATCAACTACAAGTTTCGCAGATGCTTGGTTTTGCGGATTCACTCCTGCAGTTGTTACAGTCGTGTGGGTTGGATACGATAAACCTTTCATGACTCTCGGTCGAGGTCAGGCCGGATCAAATGTTGCAGCTCCGATTTGGGGAATGTACATGAAAGATATTTATAACGGAATGCCCAGCAGACAATTTCCGCCTGAACCGGATGGAATTGTCAAAATCGGATTCTGTGCGTATACTGGAAAAATCCCGGGACCTAACTGCAAGGAACTTTCAGGAGATATCAGCGTAAAAGGCGGCGGACCGAAAGAATGGTGTGACGGCAGTCATGGAAAAATGAAATCAATACTCGAGAAATATCTCGAGAAAGAAGGGCTTTCGGGCGGAAACAGACGCTCGGGAGCATTATCAGATTAATATCAGGAGAATGTTGATGTATAAACAGGGCGATAAACTGGTTTACCCTATGCACGGTGTCGGAATAATCGAGGCAATTGAAAAAAAAGAAGTTTTAGGACAAAAACTTGAATTTTACATAATGACCATTGTAAATAACGGCATGAAAGTAATGATTCCTGTTAAAAATGCCGATCAGGTTGGACTTCGTCCGATTATTTCAAAAAATGAAGTTAAGAAAGTTCTTACAATTATTTCTCAAGGCGAAACGGAAAGGGAAGACGACTGGAAACTTCGCTATCAGAACAACATAGATAAAATAAAAAGCGGATCAATCTATGAAGTATCAAAAGTGGCAAGAGATCTTTACCGCCGCGGAAGAGAAAAAGAACTTTCAATTATGGAAAGAAAGCTTTATGAAAATGCTTACAATCTTCTTATTCACGAAATAGCTCTCGCAAAAAGTATTGATATAGAAGAAGCAGGAAACGTTGTATCAGAAGCATTGAGCCCGAATTGAAAGGAGTTGGAATGATTAAGTTATACAGATTTCTTTTCGTATTAATAGGAATGTCTTTCGCGTATTTGTTTTTTTCTGTCTATTCGCCGTTTTATGCGGCAATAGCATCAGGAATAGGCGGTATTATTTCATTAGTATTTCTTATCATAATTGAATATGTGTCGCATTCTTTTTCAGCCCGTATTCTTTTTTCTTCTTCAGTTGGACTGCTATGCGGATTAATAGCCGGATTGGTAGTGTCTGTTTCTCTTTCAGCTGTAGAACTTCCTCTTAGCGGCAGAGTTATCGGCATTCTCAGATTTTATATAGTCTATATTTTCGGTTTTGCCTCTATGATTTTTATGGCTGTTAAGAATGAAGATTTTGCCCTTTTTGACAGAATCATTCCTTCAAAAGAAGGCGGAAGTGACGGAACTATTTCTTATAAAATTCTTGATACTTCTGTTATAATTGACGGACGAATAGCTGATATATGCGATACCGGTTTCGTTGAAGGAGTTCTTGTAATTCCAAATTTTGTTTTAAATGAACTTCAGATGATTGCAGATTCCGCTGACTCTATTAAAAGGAACAGAGGCCGTAGAGGTCTTGATATTCTTAATAAAATGCAGAAAGATCAGTCAATAAAAGTAAAAATTTCGGATATGGATTTTCCGGATATTCCTGAAGTTGACTCTAAACTTGTCAAACTGGCAAAAGTCATGAATGCAAAAGTAGTGACAAATGATTTTAATCTCAATAAAGTTGCGGAATTTCACGGTGTTCATGTTCTCAACATTAACCTGCTGGCAAATTCTCTCAAACCGGTTGTTCTTCCCGGTGAAGAAATGAAAGTCAGCCTTGTCAAAGAAGGAAAGGATCAGAATCAGGCTATAGGATACCTTGAAGACGGAACAATGGTTGTAGTTGAGAATGGACGGAAAAAAATGCATTCAGAAGTTGAAGTAACAGTTACTTCAGTCCTGCAGACGACAGCCGGAAGAATGATTTTTGGACGCATTAAAGATTAAACTTCTTTCAGTATATTCCAGCCCGAGAGAAAATTCTCTTTCGGGCTATACTCACAAACTTTTAGTTAATAAATATTTTCCAAATATCAAAGCAGATGAAATATTTCTTTCAAAATCACCTATAAGTCCTTGTTCTGCATGTTCTTTTTGCTCTAAAACTGATCAATGCTCAATCGATGACATTATGAAAGAATATTATAAGCTAATCATGGAAGCTGATGTAATAACCGTTTCATTTCCTCTTTATTTTTCTACAGTTCCCGCTCAATTGAAATTATTTATAGACCGGGCTCAGCTTTTCTGGGAAATGAAAAAGCGTAATGAATTTGTAAAAAAGAAAACCGGTATAATTATCGCTGCAGCCGGAAATAATTATAATGATATGTTTCACTGCGCCGAAAAAACAATGCGACACTTTTTTAAAACGGTTAATGCCGAGTATAATAAGGAGTATTCTGTTTTTATTTCATCAACAGATGATTATTCATCAGAAGAAAACAAATTACGTGCCGATAAACTTATCAAGAAAACTTCACTCGATTGAAAAAACATTTATATCGTCTCTTTTTTTCCATCCGGATTTTTTCCAAAAATTATTTCCGGATTCATTGTTTTTAAATACGAATATATGGCATTTCTCAATTCCTTTTATCTTAAGCGCTTCAATGGATAATGATACCAGTTTCGTGCCGATATTCATTCTCCGGTATTCATTTTCTACGGCAAGATGATAAATATAGCCTCTTCTTCCGTCTGTTCCGCATAAAACAGTTCCTACCAATTTATCTTCATCAAAAGCACCATAGCTGAGTCCATGGTTCAATTTTATAAATGATTCAAATTGCTCCAAAGTATCGGCATTTGAGAGACTCATTCCTTCAGTTTTTTTCCAGAGAAAAAATGACGAATCATAATCTGATTTAAGCAATTCTTTATATGTTATTCTCATGATAAATTATAATTGCATTTGGCTAAATAAAATTGAAACGTCAATACAAAATGAAAAAAAGCATTGACACGCAACACTTGTTGCGCAACATGTGTTGCGTATTGATTGTTGGTGCTAGGGAGAAAAAATGCCGCCAAAGCCCAAATTTTCAAAGGAAGAAATAATACAAACGGCAGTACGAATAGCGGAGGAAAAAGGATTATCAGCTATAACCGCACGAGAATTAGCAGATAGGCTTTCAGTTTCAAGCCGTCCGTTATATTCTTATTTTGAATCCGTTGATGAATTAAAAAATGAAGTTGTAAAGAGAATCATGAAGATATTCACAGATGAGTTGTATAAAAAAAGGCCGGATGCTAATCAATTTCTAAGCATAGGTCTCAATTTGATTACTTTTGTAAAAAATAATAAGGAATACTATAACATAATAAAGCATGAAGGAGCAAAGTTTGTTGATCTAAAGGAAGTTAATGCTTTTGCAGATCTTGCCGTTGAAAAAGTTTCACATTCCGCAGAGTACTCAGGATTTTCAAAAATGAAAATCAAGGATACTTATCTTAAAATGGCTATTTTCTCGCATGGATTGGCGGATTTTGTATTTAACGGGCATATAGACGGCTCAGAAGAATTTGTCCGAAGATTGCTGGAAGAAACCGGAAAAGCAATAATGAAGGATTCTAATTAAAGAGCATTTGATATTGCTTTAAACTATTTAATTGATTATATATCAGATTGCTCTTTTTATTAAAATAAATGAAACAAACAACTTGTTATTGAATCATAATTGTATCAGTTAAAAGGAGATTTTTAATGAAGACAGCATTGGTTTTAGTAGATATTCAAAAAGACTTTTTCCCGGGCGGAAAAAAAGAATTATTCGGTTCAGAAGAAGCTTCATCAAATGCATCAAAACTTCTTTCAGCCGCCAGAGAAAAAAACATGAAAGTCATTCATGTTAAACAACTATCAAAAGATTCCGGATTTTCTTTCTGTCTTCCCGATTCCGCAGGAGCCGAAATACATCCTTCAGTTGCACCGCTTGAAGGAGAAGAAATATTAGTTAAGAATTCTTCAAATGCCTTTAAAGGAACAGATTTTGATGAAATATTATATTCAAATGATATTTCTAAGCTGATATTTTGCGGAATGATGAGTCATCTGTCAATCGACTCCACCATTAGAGCAGCAAAAGATTATGGTTATGAATGTGTTCTTGCTTATGATGCTTGCGCCGCCTGTGATCTTAAATTCGGCGAAACCAGTATTCCTGCTTCAGCAGTTAACGCCTCATTTGCAGCTTCCCTGCATGAAGCCTTCGCTGAAATTTGTGAAACAGAAAAACTTCTAAACACAATTTAAGCCCCCCACTGCTCTTCCCGTCATTTATTTCGAGGGAAGAGCTTTAACCCCTAATTACAAAGTAACTGCTAATTCTTCTTTCTTATTTTTTATCATAACCGTGATTCTTTAAGTTTTATGAATCATTTTAATCATTCTATTATTTCAACATGCAAATTTTGCCTTTTAAACCTTTATTATTGATTTTCTTTTTTATTTATTATATGCTTGTCAAATAGTTCCTTTCAATTTTCAGTGACATCAAATATTTCGGAGGTGAAATCACCATGAAAAGAATTGAAGAATGGGCAAACAAACTTATTGCCAGCAAAATCGACCCGGATCTATACTCGCGGTATAATGTCAAACGCGGTCTCCGAAATTCCGACGGAAGCGGCGTTCTTGTAGGTTTAACAGGAGTTGGAGATGTTCATGGTTATATAGTCGACGAAGGTGAAGCTTCCCCGGTTGAAGGCCGTCTTCGTTATAGAGGAATAGATGTCAAAGATCTTACTGTAGGATTTCAGAATGAAAAACGTTTCGGTTTTGAAGAAACGGCTTTTTTATTGATGTTTGGTTATCTTCCCGAAAAAGATGAACTCAAAGATTTTTCAGACTCAATCGCTTCTAATAGAGAACTTCCGGAAGGATTCAAAGAAAACATGATATTCCGAGCTCCAAGCAAAGACATCATGAACAAAATTGCACGCTCTGTTCTCACATTATATTCATATGATGAAAATCCTGAAGACCGTTCCATCAAAAATGTTCTCAGACAATGCATAGAACTGATTGCCCGTTTTCCAGCTCTTGTAGCATATGGTTTTCAGGCTAAGCAGCACTACTTTGAAGGAAGCTCTCTTTATATTCATAATCAGCAGGAAAGTCTATCAACTGCTGAAAACTTCCTGAGCATAGTAAGACCTAACAAAGAGTACTCAAGCACAGAAGCAGAAATTCTTGATCTTGCTCTTGTTCTTCATGCAGAACACGGAGGAGGAAATAATTCTACTTTTACAGTTCATGTGGTCGCGTCTACAGATACTGACACTTATTCATCAATTGGAGCTGCTGTCGGATCCTTAAAAGGTCCTAAACACGGTGGAGCAAATCACTCTGTATCCATGATGATGCAGGATATAATGACGAATGTTAAGGAAGTTTCTAACGAATCCTCATTAAAAGAATACATCAGAAAGATCTTCCGCAAAGAAGCTTTCGATAGAACCGGTTTAATTTACGGAATGGGTCATGCAGTGTATTCTCTTTCCGATCCGAGAGCAATTCTTCTCAAAGCAAAAGCTAAAGAACTCGCAAAAGAGAAAGGAAGAGAAGAGGAATTTTCACTTTATGAAGAAGTTGAAAGACTAGGAAAAATAGTATTTGAGGAAGAAAAAGGATCTAAGGTCATCTGTGCAAACATTGATTTTTATTCAGGCTTTGTATATGATATGCTAGGCATTCACCCTGATCTTCATACTCCGATTTTTGCTATGGCTCGCATAGCTGGATGGGCTTCGCATTTGATAGAAGAAATTGTAAGCGGCGGCAGAATTATGAGACCTGCTTATAAATATGTTCTTCCGCCTCAAAAATATGTTCCATTAAATGAAAGATAAAAAACCGGCTATGCCGGTTTTTTTTATCCATTAATATTATTGACACTCTTTAAATTGTTTTTATGTTTTTAGAGAGGTGAAGAAATGAAAAAATATATATTAGCCTTTATAATGCTCGGAATGATGCTTAATCTTTCAGCTGAGGATAAATCCGTTGTTGACGGTAAAATTGGAACATCTCACGCCAAAGATCCCGGAAGATTCGGTCTTCAGCTTAACTTTTCTTATTATTTAGAACTAGATCCATTTTTTGCTCTCGGAATCGATCCGTCTTTTTACTGGATACGCTGGAGACAAAGACTGGACGGAATTACTACCGAATCAGGAATAGACGGATCGAAAGTTAAAGATACCGATGCTTATATGTTTCCTATTTTGGGAAGCGCTCAGATAAGACTGTTTAACCTAAAAGAAAAACTACACGGAGTTATGCCTTATTTCAACATTGGTCTTGGATATTCTCCAATGCTTCTGACTTATGAAAATTCTTCCGGCAAAAGCAAAGCAGATTTTTTCGGCGGCTTTACATGGCAGCTTGCAATAGGCGCTTCTTTTTCTCCTGCAAAAGAATCGAAAATACAATTTCTTGCTGAAACAGGCTACCGCTCTGCAAAACTAAAAAATTCTGATGATATAGAAATAGATATGTCAGGCTTCATTTTCAATGCAGGGATACGTTATCCATTCTGATTACAGAATGATTTTTACCGAATCTCTGACTTTTCTCGCCTTTTCCCGCGCTTGCTCTATCGAATCTCCGAGCGCAAGCGCAACTCCCATTCTTCTGTGTCCGTTAACCTCAGGTTTTCCGAATAATTTCAAAGAAGTATCGGGAAAAGACAATGCCGAATCAATATTTTCAAATGACACATTTTTTGAATCACCGTAAACCAATAACGCAGCCGATGCGGCAGGTCCGTATTGTCGTATATTAGGGATTGGCAAACCTAATACAGCCCGAAGATGAAGCTCAAACTCTGACATGTTTTGAGAAATCATTGTAACCATTCCTGTATCATGAGGACGAGGAGACACCTCGCTGAAATAAACATCATTTCCTTTAATAAATAATTCTACTCCGAAAATTCCAAAACCCCCGATTTCATCAGTTATGGCTCTAGCAATAGTTTTTGATTTTTCAAAAAGCTCTTTGTCCATCGGCTGAGGCTGCCATGATTCACGGTAATCGCCTTCAGACTGAACATGCCCAATTGGATCGAGAAATGAAGTTCCGTCTTTATGGCGGACTGTTAAAAGAGTTATTTCATAATCAAAATTAACAAACGCTTCAACGATTACCTTGCCGGCGCCGGATCGGCTTCCGGATTGAGAATAATCCCAGGCTTTTTGCATATCGTCTTCAGTCTTAATTACACTTTGACCTTTTCCTGATGAACTCATTATGGGCTTAACAACACATGGGATACCTATTTCTTTAACTGAGCTTTTAAAATCGGAATAATTATCAGCAAAACGATAAGGAGAAGTTTTAAGATTAAGTTTTTCTGCGGCAAGACATCTAATCCCTTCTCTATTCATAGTCAGCTTTGCGGCATTCGCATTTGGAATAACGCGAAAACCTTCTTTCTCAAGTTCAACAAGTGCATCTGTGGCAATTGCTTCAATTTCCGGTACAATAAAATCAGGTTTTATTTCATAAACTGTTTCTTTAAGGGCTTTTTCATCAAGCATATTGAAAACTCTGAAATCATTTGCAATTTGCATCGCAGGAGCTTTTTCGTATCTGTCGCAGGCTATCACATAAATTCCAAGACGCATGGCTTCAATTACAACTTCTTTACCGAGTTCCCCTGAACCCAGAAGAAGCATTTTTGTTGAACTTTTTCCAAAAGGCGAACCCAATCGAACCATAAATCCTCCGTCTTTAATCAAATCCAAATTCATTTCAGAGAACTGTCAAGAAATCAATACCGAAATAAACTAAAATCTGCCGATAATTTAGAGAAGGTATTTTTATGGAAATTTCGTTTGATAAAGTAAAAGAGCAGATTGAAAAAGAAACTGCTTTTCTAGTTGAACACAAGGCAGCTTATCCGCCTAAAATTTCCTTCGAAAAAGGAGGAACGATTGTATCATTTTCCGTTCCTTCTTTAAGTGAATCAAAGATTTTATCAGTTATAAGTCTTATGAAAACTCATCTTGAGAATATAAGAATTCATTCTTTTGGTGATGGCTATTATGCTTTTCAGGCAATGAACAAAAACATGTTCACTACAGAAAACATGCTGGATAATTATAAAATTGAAATTTCAGGTCTTTCCGCTTTCAAGATTGAAGTAAATAGAAAAGGAAATTTGTCGCAAGAAGAAATAAATCTAACAATTGAAATATACCGCTTATTTTTCGCTTCTGCTCTTGATGCAGATCCTTCAGTTCTTCTCAGCAGACTTGGAGCTTCAGTATATAAAGACAATCAGGAAATCGGATGGAATTACATTGCAGGTTATGAAGAAGTTAAAAAAACCATTCGTGAATCAATTATTATGCCTCTTAAAAATCCCGATGTATATGACTCTATTTCAAAATTAACGCGCCGAACATTTGAGTCAAACAGACCAAAGGCTATACTTTTCGAAGGTCCTCCGGGAGTCGGAAAAACAACTATAGCCCGAGTCATAGCAGGAGATGTCAGAATTCCTCTGGTCTATCTTCCGGTTGAATCAATAATGTCAAAATGGTACGGACAAAGTTCTCAGAACCTTTCCAAAATATTTGATTTATGCGAAGAGCTTGGCAGCTGTATTCTTTTTCTTGATGAAATAGACTCTCTAGCCGGAAGCCGCGATCAGAATATGTTTGAAGCAACCAGACGGATTTTATCAGTGCTTTTAAGAAAACTAGACGGAATTGAATCAGCATCAAACACAATCACGATCGGAGCAACAAACCGAAAACACGATCTTGACTCAGCACTAATCAGCAGATTTGATCAATCTGTTTATTTCCCTCTTCCGAATTCAAAGGAACGTTCAGCAATTTTTGCTAATTATGCAGTTCATTTGAATGAAGAAGAACTGCATCTGCTGGGAGATAAAAGCGAAGGACTTTCAGGCAGAAATATTAAAGATGTTTGTGAACATGCAGAAAGAAGATGGGCGAGAAAACTAATTATTAAAAATGAAGAGATTTCACCGCCCCCGGTAGAATATTACAAGCATGCAGTAAACATGAGAAATGCTTCTGATGAATAATTATTTTCTGATAATTTGTTTAACTTCCATACGTACACTTACAGGCAAAGGGTACTCTTCGACATAGCCGCTTCTTAATACAAACTGAATTTCTCCTTTTACCGGAAGAGCTTTTTTAAGATGTAATTTAAACTCATTCTCTTCAATCGGCTGAGTCATGGGATGCAATGCTATATTTTTTTCAATTCCTGCAATTCCTATTTTTAAAAAATCAGCTCCCGCAGTCATTAAATGTGACGGAGTTTCTTTCTCTGTTGCAATAATTATCCATGTGCCATATGAAGACAGCTGTTCTTTTACTGCCTTCATAGAAGATTCCCTGAAAGATTCAGTAAGCGCATCTTCTCTTGAATAGAAATTTCTAACGACAAAATTGGCAATTCCTCCGATCTCCATTCCAGAGGGAGTAAGACCGTCTCTTTTAGTTCTAATTTCTTCATCCGACCAGCGGATCCAATCAGCCAATTCTTTTACAGCATCTTCTCTCTTTGTCTGAACCATATTTGATTCAAAAACAGCCTTCTCTATCAATTTACCTTCTTCACTTTCTCTGTCGAAGTAATAAACTTTTGATACAACATCAGATTTAAGTTTTTCTTTGTCTTCCGCACTTAACGGCTTTGACAAATGTCCCTTTCTGACAATTCTTCTCTTTTCAAGAAGAATTGATTTTTTGCCTTCAACTTTCCCCTGAGTAAAAACTATTTCCGCTATAACATCATCAAAATTATTTTTTGCTACAGTTGTAATCTTTGCATGCAATCCGTACTTTTCAGAAGCAATTTTTACCGCCTCGCAAAAAGCACCTAGCGAAATAATCAGCTCCCTGTTTCCCGGATCAACAGCTCCAAGAGCTCTATTCTTATCCCATCCTATAATCCATTTATCTTCAGATATTATTCTTACTGTCCACGGTTGGGTATTGTGACCGCTCGGAGAAAGAGAAGCAAGAGATAATATCTTATCTGAAACACTGCCTTCTGCACTGTCTTTAAAATCCCCTCTTGTCAGGCCTCCGCATGAACATAGAAGTAAAACCATCATCAAAATACTTGAAAATACCGCTTTATTTGTCTTCATATCATTCCTCATTTATAATTAAATGAATTTCAACTTTTCAGTCAATAACGAAAATGATTATATAAATGCAGGTTTCATCATTCACCAAAAAAGAGTTTCCAGAAAGGATCTTCTTCAGGACAAATAAGTTCAGTATCAAGTTTTCTTTGTCTGACAGTATTTTTTTTGATTGATGAATCAAACCTTCCCAATATCCAGCTTTCTATACCATTTGCTTTCAGTAATTCCATGACTTTTTTTTCTTTACCCGGTTTTACTGCGGCGAGAAGAGTCCCTTCACTGATGGCTTCCCATGGATTAAAATTAAGCTCTTTTGAAATCGAATAAATATCATCAGGAATATCTACTCTGTCAAAATCTGCAAAAACCGGAATACCTGAAGAACGGTACATTTCCCAAAGTCCTCCTATTACACCTCCTTCAGTCGCATCATGCATCGCATTGACTTCACCTGTTTCAAAAGCCAGAAGTGCATCTTTCACGACAGTTATCTCATTTGATCGTCCGATAAGATTTTTTATATTTTCATCTGATATTCTTCCTTTTAGTTTAGCCTGTTTTAATATCGCAAGGAGTGCGGAAGCTTCAATGGATGGTCCTTTTGTCATAAGAATGCTGTCTCCGTCTCTTGCTCCGCCGGGAGAAATCCATTTATCCGAATCTGCAAAACCCCATACACTTACACCTCCGACAGTAGGAACTGTTACTGCTCCATACCATCCTGTATGCCCGCCTACGATTGTTATTCCGAGTTCTTCAGCTGTTTTTGAAATTGATTTAATTATTGTTTTCGTATCCTCTTCAGAAAACGATGGAGGAAGAAGAAGAGTGTATGTCATAAACTGAGGTTTGATTCCGGTAACGGCTACGTCGCTTGCCCCTATGTGAACAGTAAACCAGCCGAACGTTTCAAGAGGAAGACCTGGCGCCGGAAATATCGGGTCTTCGGCTATGGCCATTACCCTTCCGTCAGAAAGTTTTAAAACGGCAGCATCAAGACCTGCTCCAGGACCTACGATAACATCATTCGAACATTTACCGAAGGAATTTCCGATAAGATTTTCCATTTTATCAGGTGACAGTTTTCCAATTCGATTTTTATTCATGGCTGATATGGTCTCCAAGAATTTTTCTTACATCGTTAACTTTTCCTTCAAGCCTTCCTTCAGCTCCTTTTCTATCATCAATGGTTATATGAGTTAAAACTCTAGGTGCCTCTTTTAATATTTCATTGTGGCATTTCATTATTACAGAAAGAACTTCTTCCTGTTTTCCTTCGACTGTAGTCTGCATAGCTCCTAGTTTATAAGGAAGCCCGGATTTATCGATGATAGAAACTGCTTTGGCAACCAGTTCCTTTAATTCTTCGCCCTCACCGATTGGAATGACAGAAAATGATGCTAACATAAAAAACTCCGCCGTAAATATTTCCGGCGGAGATGAATGAACAATCGTAATGACCGTCTCCCTTCGGCAGAATTACCTGCAGCAGGTTCATCGGGTATAATCTCAGACTTTCGCCACCCCGTCGGATGATATCTTTCTTTCTGAAAAGATAAATGAAGTCAAGCGAAAAGCTTCATAAAAATCATGAGTTGATAAAAGAAAAAATATCCTTCTTCCATCTAGCAGGATTACTTAAAAAAATGGTTTCGTGTTCTGCATCATCATATTCCAAGAGTATTTTTTTTGAAGGAATATTTTCATAGATGAGTTTCATTTCATCCTGACCAACCCTGTTGTCGAGTTTTCCATGAAGAAGCAAAACTTTTGATTTCATGTTAACAGCATAATCAGACGGATTGTGAGAAAAACCCCAGAACCCGTGCTGAACACCTCCCCAGAAAACAATCATACCGGCAATAGGAAACTGAGGAACACCAAGAAGATTAAATCTATTGCACACAGTTCGATAAAGTGTACTGAATGGGCATTCAAGAATCACAGAGGAAGGAGATATTGAGTAATCACTGACTGCCTTCATAATTGCAGCTGCACCCATCGAAAAACCGAAAAGAATGATGTTTTTCTCTTTCTTAGCAACATAATCATAACATCTTTTTACCTGTTCTGATTCATCATAACCAATAGTAGTTTTATCGCCTTCAGATCCGCCTGCTCCCATAAAATCAACCAACAAAAATGAAAAACCTTCAGAAGCAAAAGCTTCAGCTCGATCAAGCATATTTGATTTCTTTCCGCCGTATCCGTGAAAAATAATAACTGTTCCTTTAGACTTCTTATGATTGAACTCCCAACATTCAATTTTAGGATTATTTCCAATAATTATTGTTTTATAATCATAAGAAGGAAACTTATTATTTTTAGTCCTCGGTTTCTTCATTCCAAAAACAAGTGTCTGAAGTTTATCTTTCATACTTAACGAAGCAATATCAAGAGGAACATCTTTTTCTTCACCCTCATAATGGGTGAAACCATATGACTGCATAAATGCAATCACATTCATAAATAAAAAAACAATGAAGATAATAATCAGCATTTTTCTTAATCTTTTCATTTTACTCTCCACAACAGACAATTAATTCTTTTCAGAATTAATTAGGTCAACATAATAAAAAAACCGAAGATGGTATCTTCGGTTTTTTTATTTAACATCTGATTTTATAAATCAGTTAATTTTAATACATCCGTTTTTAATTTCAATATTGGCTCCGTCTTTTACTGTAACGTTTCCGCATGATGTTTCGATAACGCATGTATTATCTCCTCCCTGTATAGTTACAGTAGAAGTTCTGCTGCTGCCGAATTCAACAGTCTTAGAAGATCCGGAAATCTTCACTTTCATAACATGTGTGTTTGAATCCTTATTGTAGTATCTGATTGTTACCGCTGCATCAAGAAAAGCGGCCGAAAACAATAGAGCTGAACACAATAAAATGATTTTTTTCTTCATAGTTTATTTGCGGTTTTTATTTCCATACTCTCCTTTTTGTATGATAGATTATTTATTAAACATTACGGGAAAAAAAGTCAATTCCAAAATATAACGGAAAATAATCCATAAATACTAAATAAAAGAATTTTTTATTGTTGAGTAATTACGTAAATATTATTTTGATGATCAATATTTCAGCAAGGTTCACCATGAAAAAATATTGCCGAATGGCTCTTCTCTGTTTCATTTCAATTTTCATTTTTACAGGCAGTAGTTTTATTTTAAATTATCAGCATCTAAATGATTTATTTGATGATAAAATAAAAGTTTTCTATTTCTTATCAGTTTTATTTTTAAATATTCTTTCTATGTTTTTTGTTCCTTTTCAGGGGACTATTTCCGATAAAGGATTAAAAAATATAAACTCCCACAAGTTGTCTTTATTCTTACTTCAGTTTTTACCCGTCTCAATTATTATCACTTCGTCTATATTTGAAAAATACAATCAATTTGTTTTATCAAATTCATTTATTCCGGGATTGATCGGAAACATTATTTTTTTAATCGGCTTTTTCACAATGAACTATTCCGCATATATCCTTGGCAAACAATTTAATGTAAACGTGACTATAATCAAAGATCATCAACTGATTATAAAAGGTCCTTACTCTTTAATACGTCATCCGCGTTACCTAGGAATACTATTGACTTTTACAGGAATACCTCTCATTTTTAACACTTATCTGCCGCTTATTTTCTCTATTTTGATTCTAATTGTTTTATTGTGGAGAATACGTGATGAGGAAATTCTTTTGGAGCAGACGTTTAAAGAACAATGGATATTATATAAAAATAATTCAAAAAAGTTAATTCCGTTCATTTGGTGATAAAGGGGGTATATATGATAAGACGATGCAGTGATAAAGATTTCAATGATATTTACGAAATAATCAACGATGCAGCTTCCGCCTATAAAGGAATTATTCCGGAAGACAGATGGCATGAACCATATATGAGCGAATCAGAACTTCGTGATCAGATTTCTAACGGAGTTGATTTTTCATGCTATACTTCTGATAATAAGATTATAGGTGTAATGGGGATTCAGGATAAAGGAGAAGTTCAGCTTATCCGCCACGCGTATGTCCGGACATCTAAACGCAATATGGGCATCGGCGGATTTCTTCTGAAACATCTGATATCTTCTTCTGAAAAGCCTGTGCTCATAGGAACGTGGAAGGATGCGGTTTGGGCAATAGGTTTCTATCAGAAAAACGGATTTTCTCTTGTTGATGACAGAAGGAAGAATCTTCTTCTTAAGAAATTCTGGGGTGTACCTGAAAGACAAATAGAAACTTCAGTCGTTCTCACCGATGGAAAATTCGATCTGAGCTTATTATGAAGCTTGACCGTCTTTTATCTATTGTTGTAATTTTACTGAATAAAGACAGAGTCAGCGCAAAAGAACTCGCATCAAGATTCGAAGTAACCACAAGAACTATTTATCGTGATATCGATTCAATAAACATGGCCGGCATTCCCATAATTTCATATCCCGGAAATGATGGAGGTTTCGGAATAATGGAAAACTTCCGGCTTGAGCGCCACCTATTCACGGAAGACGACATCATCGAAGTTCTTTCAGCATTGAAAGGAATATCCGGAATCATTCAAAGCGAAAGAATCAGAAGTGCAGCCGATAAATTCAGTAACATGATAGAAAGCAAAAGAAAACCTGATTTTGACGATGATGGAATCATAATAGACATTAATCCCTGGGGTTCAGAATTAAGTATAGATATTGATTTCCGAAGTATTTACTCAGCTATACTTTCTAAAAAACGAATATCGTTCAGTTATACAGATTATAATGGAAATTGTTCATCCAGAACAGTTGAGCCGATTAGTCTGGTTTTCAAAGCTTATTCATGGTATCTATATTCATATTGTACCGATAAGAATGATTATAGAATTTTCCGTCTTTCCAGAATTTCCGGAATAAAAGTATCAGACGAATGCTTCTGCCGAAAACAAAAAAAATATCAGTCAGATTATATAATTAAACCGGATACTGATATTACGATAAGTTTCAAAAATTCTTTTGAAACTCAGATCGCTGAATTTTTCTCACAAAGCCGGATCAAGCAGTCCTCCGAATTTTCTGAAGTCACATTTAAAGCACAAAACGAAGAATGGCTTTATAAAATTTTACTCAGCATGGGAAAAGACATAGAAATAGTTTCTCCGAAATCAGTTAGAGAAGGTTTCAAAAATTACTTAAAAGATATATTCTATAAATATTCTTCTACTTTGTGATCACTTCAAGAGCACTGTCGATAAAACTCTTAAAAGAAACAGGCATATATATACCTAAAATAATTACTGCTGAAACAAATATAATCTGAGGAATATAATTTCTCAATGGGAAACGCGTCTTGTCAATATTCAATGGCGCTTCACCGACACATATTTTAAGAAGACCAAATGCAGCACCGTAAACGACAGCTGCAAGCAACACAAAGAGAAGTATAATAAGACCATATGATTCCTTTTGCACAAGCTCCTTAAAAAGAAGAATCTCGCTGACAAACAATAATCCCGGAGGTGAAGCGATGATACAGAAAAAAGAAACAATCCAGATAATTGCGGACATCCTGTCTGTTGAAATCAATCCGCTTACATTGAAAATTTCTTTACTGTGATACCTTCTATATATATTTCCGGTGGTTAGAAATAATGAAGCCTTTGTTAGCGAATGACCAAGAGCATGTATAAGAGCCGCAAATAAAGCGCCTCCCCCGGCATATAAACAAAGTGATAGAATACCCATATTTTCAATAGAAGAATAAGCAAGTAATCTCTTATAGTTTTTTGTTTTTTGAACAAAAACAGCTGCTGTCAAAACTGAGAGAACTCCCATGACAAGAAGAAGTGTCGATGAAAAAGAACGTATTCCTGCAAGTTCGGTAATTCTTGTAAGTTTCATTATAGCTAGAAATGCCCCATTCAACAAAGCACCTGAAAGCATTGCAGACACTGGCCATACAGCTTCAGAATGGGCATCCGGAAGCCATGAATGAACAGGAGCCAGTCCCATCTTAGTTCCGAATCCTATCAAAGCAAAAGTATATCCGAACTTAAGCCATGTCTTATTCATCAATGGAGCATTATGATTCATCTCATAGAAAAAAAGATCAACTGAATGAGTTGATGCGGCCGAAAGAAAAATTATCCCTATAAAAGCAAAGGCTACACCGATTGAGCAAATAAATATATATTTCCAAGCCGCTTCAATCGAAGAATGCTTCTTCTCAAAATAAATAAGCATCGCACCTGAAAGAGTTGTTGCTTCAATAAAAACCCACATCAAACCAAGATGTTTGCTCATAAGAAGAGCATTAACGGCAAAAACAAAAACAAGAAGATTGAATGTATAAAATGAAGAGTCCCGCTTATTTCTTTCTTTGAGAGCGTCAATGCTGTGAAAAGAACTCCCAATAAAAAGAAAACCGGTGATGATTAAAAATAATCCGCTTAAATTATCAACTGCAAAATACTTTTCAGTTCCGTGATACAGAAAATTAAATTTACTGAAAACAAGAAAGAAAATAATGACCGTTTGAACTATCGACCATACGGGCAAAACATATACAGAGAAACCCTTATTACGTAAAACAATCGACATTAATGCCAGCAAAAGCGGAAAATAAATAAGTAATTCGTACATACTAATCCTTCAATCTTGAAATATCATCAATATCGTGCTGATCAAAATTTGTTTTAATTCTGTTAATAAAAATACCAGCCAGAAACACACCGATAAAAATATCCATGGATACCCCTAAATTAACTATAAAAGGCATTTCTTTTGCTGCAGAAAGAGACAGCAGAAATATTCCGTTTTCAAGAATCATGTATCCCATAATATGAGTTATCAATTTCTTTCTAGTCGCGATTATAAAAAATCCTGTAAGCATTGCAGAAATAGAAATTCCGAAGTAAAGAGGTTCAAGAACGGCATTTGATGAAGCAGAAAGATAAGCAGTCAAAAAACCGAGAGTTAAAATTGCCGTTACAATAAAAAGTGAAGTGAAACCTGAAAAATATGACTCAACATCGCTTTTTATCTGATTCTTTCTTATTGTCTTTAGCAAAAATAAAGGTATCATAATTGATTTAAAAAGAATTGTTTCAACACCTATTATTATAATAGAGGTAAAAGAAATGTCATGGGCGTTTCCTGCCGCCACCATAAAAAGCAGAATTCCCTGAAGCATGAGCATTTTAATATAAGATTCCAAACGGGCGGTAGTTGAAATGTAAAGGAGACTTACGCCTATTAAAACAGCGGCTATCGCGCTCATATTACACCTCTGAAAATTTTTAAAAAGGAAATCGCCATAACGAAAATGGCAACCGAAACCATTGTAAAAACAAAACGCGGAACATGACTCATCTTCACCCTCGCGAAAACTGATTCAATCACTCCTACAATCAGAGCTGTTCCAGCGATAATTGCAAAGAACAGGAGTATATATCTGTATCCTACCGTCTCCTGAGGAATCAATACCGAAGCAATGATTGAACTTATAACACACATCTTAAGGCCGGAAGTATAGTTTATTAGAGCCAGCGACATACCGGAATTATCAAGAACCATCACCTCATGGATCATTGTCAGCTCAAGATGTGTCTTTGGATCATCAAGCGGAATTCTTGAACCTTCTGAAAGAAGCATAATGAAAAGAGCGACTATTATCGGCGCACCGGTAATGAAACTCCAACCGGTCGAACCTTGAATGACAAAAAGAATCTGCTGAAATGAAAGAAACCCTGTTGCATAAACTATAGTTGTCAATAGCATCATATATGCGGGTTCTACAAACGAAGTAAATGATGCCTCACGTGCTGCTCCCATACCCTCGAAACTGCTTGCTGTATCCATCGCTCCGGCTATTGAAACAAACTTCGATAGACTCAGAAGATAAGCGAAGAAAATATAATCTCCATCAAAGCTGATTATTGAAATTCCGTAAGGTCCAGGAACAACCAGAGCGGCAAAAATAACCGCAACGAATGAAGCAACAGGAGCAAAGAAAAATATATAAGTTGTTTTTGAACTTATAACTTCAGTTTTTCTTATAAGCTTAACAAAATCATAAAACGGCTGAAAAACCGGAGCTCCTTTTCTGCCGCACCAGATATTTTTTAGCTTATTTATGAGACCGATATAAATGAAAGGAAAAATGATAATGTAAATTCCAAACACGGCATATTTTAAAATAATTTCTTTCATTTCAGGCTCCCGCGATAATCCAGATTACTGCAGCTAGTGCAAATATTAATCCGTATAGAATATATATCTGAGTGTTTCCTCTCTGAATGTTTGAAAAAACAGAAAGGGCATGCCGGAAGTATTTCATAAGAGGATAATATATTTTACTTTCAAAAATATCAAAAAAACGCGCGGCAAAAAAAGCTTCCCGCGGGAATATTCCGGATACAGATGCTTTTTTGTCTTTCTGCTGAATAATTCCTGAAATGGATGATGAAAAATTTTCTGAGAAACCGAAACCTGTATATTGAATACGGCTTGAAGGTTTATCATATCCGCATCCCCATGTATCGGAAATTTTTATCTTATTTCTTGAAATCAAATATCTAATCAAACACATCAAAAGAATAGCTGAAGAAAGAAGAATCGAAACAAATGAAAGATTTTTAAACAGTTGAGAAATATATCCAAAAGAGGCATAAAAATCCATTCCGAAAATATCAAGTAAAGGCCTTGAAACAAGTTTCACAAGAAATTGCGGGAAAATACCGCTTACAAATGAAATCAGTGATAATGTAATAAGCGGTAAATAAGACGATACGGATTCTTTTTCAAATTTATGCTGGGATCTTTTTTCTCCCAAAAAAATAACACTGAAAGCTTTAGCAAATGTTATCAAAGCTATCGCTCCGCTCAAAGCAAGAAGAGAAACGGCTAGAACGCTGAATGCGACATTGCCGGCAGATGGATTCTTTACAATCGCTTTTAGTAATCCAATGTAAATTGAAAATTCTCCTGCGAATCCGGCAAAAAGCGGAATTCCGCAGATTGATAGTGATGCAATTAAAAATGCAGTTCCGGCAACAGGAGCATATTTCATTACTCCGCCGAGTTTTTCAACATCGCGCGTGCCGGTTATATTCTCAACAACTTCAGCTGAATAAAAAAGAAGCGGTTTAAATATTGAATGATTCAGAGCATGTATCAGCGCACCCGCAAAAGAAAAAATACCGGCAGTAGTATATCCGTAATGAAATGAAATTATTCCCGATCCTATTCCTATTCCTATTATTCCCATATTCTCTATGCTTGAATAAGCTAAAAGACGCTTTATATCACGTTGAACAAATGCGAAAATTATTCCGTAAAAAGTGGTCGCAAGAGAAACTCCCAAGACAGCATAACCGCACCACAATGGAATATCCCCGAACGAAATGAAAGTTCTCATTATTCCGTAAATGCCGAGCTTCATCATAAATCCCGAAAAAGCAGCGGAAACATGGGCGGGCATTTCAGGATATAGATGAGGAGCCCAGGGATGAAAAGGAACAAATTCAGCCTTAAAAGCAAATCCGCAAAAAAGAAGAATAAACATGATTCCTTTAAACTGATGAGGAGCCGATAAAATAAAAGAGGAAGTATCAGCGGATATATACAGAAATGCTCCAAGAAGAAGAAACATTCCTATATGCATAGCAGCAAGATAGTTTATTTTAAAAGGAAAATCTTCAATCTGGGAATGATTCAGCATAATCAAAGCAAACGACGAAAGAGTCATTATTTCCCAAAGAGAAATAAAAATAATGCTGTGCGAAACGGTAACGGCCAAAATCATAGCCGAGTAAAATATGGACAAAAAGAAAAAATCAAACCTGCTTGAATGTTTTTTTTTCACTGAGTTCGTGAAAGCAGAATATGAATTAAAAATAAATCCGCAGGAAAGGATCAAAATAAAAAATGAAGACAAAGAATCTATTTTAAATATAACTTCCTTGAAAGGAAATGAAAAAATAACTGAAATACTTTCTCCCGTTAAAGAAGAAAAAAGAAGATAATTAATTGATGATAAAAGTATTATAAAAGATCCCGCAATGATCAAAAGGAATGAAACAATTTTTGAAATCTTTTTCGGAAGAATTACCGACAATAATCCGCCTGCCGAAAAAAGAACAACCGATAAAAATATCTTATTCATACTTTTTCCCCATAAACCTGATTAATGCATTAATAAATGTAAGTGGATGCGGAGGACATCCGGGAATATAAAGATCAACTTTGTGCTTATTAAAAAAACTTCTGTCTATATCCTTGCTTTCTGCGAATAATCCTCCGCTGATAGCACAAGTTCCCATAGCAATAATAATTTTTGGTTCAGGCACGGCAGAAAACGTTTCTTCAAGAGCATAACTCATATTTGCTGAAACCGGACCGGTTATTACCACTCCATCCGCATGACGTGGAGATGCAGTCACTTCAATTCCGTAACGGCCCATGTCAAAGTTTACATTTCCGCAGGCATTAAGTTCCATTTCACAGGCATTACACCCTCCTGCCGAAACAGAACGGAGCTTTAATGACCGGCCGAAAAGTCTTTTTATTTCATTTCTCGCATTAATTGAATTTGAAAAAAAAGATTCAAAATTATCGCCTTTCTTAATTATTAATTTATCTCTTAAGTCTGTTCCGGTTTTATGTTTATTCGAAAATTTAATTTTACTTTCTTTTTCTGCACACGCTCCGCAAAAATTACACTTACCCAAATCAAGTTCTATTTTATCTGAATCAATTGCAGAAAGAGGACATTTGCCGGCAATTTGCGATATATCATCCTTTGATGCAGTTTTATCAATTATTGGAAAACCTCTGAATCTTTCATCAAGAACTGATCCGGTTATACTTCTAACATATTGAATTCCGTGACGTTTTCTCGCATAAAGAAAATCAAACATAATTCCTCACAAATCGAATCCGCAATATGACAAATTGAAACTTTTATTACATACGGGGAAATCAGAGATACCGTTATCTCTCACGGCAAGCTCCAATGCGCTCCAATTATTGAATGATGGATCTTTAATCTTATAAAACTGCGGAGCTCCATTTGAGTCAGTTATAAGAATGTGCGCTAGTTCTCCTCTCCATGCTTCAACCATTGAAACACAGAAAGAATCAGGCTTAAGAGAAAAATGTTTATCGTCTCCGCAACCAGATAAATCATAATCAGATAATAAATTAATGGCTGTTTCAAGAGATTCAACAGCTTCAAGATAACGTAAGTATGCTCTAGAAAAAAGATCTCCTTTATCAAGAACATGTGTTTTGAATTTTAATTCTTTGTAAAAACCCCAGGGATTATCCGTTCTTACATCGCGTTTAATTCCGCAAGATCTTGCAGCCATTCCGACTACATTAAGCTTAATCATTTCATTTATATCAACGACACATGTATCTTCAAGACGCGAAAGAACAATCGGATCTGAGAAAAAAGCTGAAGAAATTGCATTAATATCTTCAATTACCTTTCTTAGGTTTTTTACGGCTTTGTCAGCCAAGTGTTTTTCAATCGAAAACCTGTTTGAACCAATTCCTACAAATCCTCTTCCGAATCTGTTTCCGCCAAATGATTGAGAAGTATTTATAACAATAGTTCTTACGGCACCATAAAAATCCGCACCGGAAATATAAGCTATATCTCCTGCAATTGCCCCTAAGTCACCTATATGAATAGCAGCCCTTTCCAATTCGAGCATCAAGGCTCTTTGCACTTTAGTTTTTTGGTCTATTTCAAAATCACCGAGAGATTCCAATAAACCTGCATAGGCACTTGCACCTGCAACTGCGCTGTCTCCGCAAACTGATTCGGCAAGAGATCTTTTTGAAAAAATATCGCCGTTTAAAAATAGTTGTTCAATTCCCCGTGTTTGATATCCATGCATGATTTCAAGCGAAAGAATATTTTCTCCCGCACAATTAAATCTAAAGTGACCAGGTTCAATTACTCCAGCATGAACAGGACCTACAGCAACTTCATGTGTTTCTGAACCGTTACATTTAAAAAACGGATAATTTCCGTTGATTTTTCTTACCGGCTTCAGCCATGGATGACCAACCGGTTTAATTTTATAGTTTTCATAAAGTTCACGTTCAAACAAATGAAACTGTGGAAATTTTGCAGTTAAAGAACAATATTCTGAATCTTTTTTTAGAATTGTTGAAATAATAGAGAGTTTATCGGATTTGTCGTCTGAAAGGACTGTGTATATTTTAACTGAATCTCCTTCAGGTACGCCGAAAAAAGCGCATAATCTAAATTGGTCAAAAGGAATGCCGCCGAATTGCTCTATATCATATACCGGAATATCTTTTATATAAACCGGAAAGCAATTCGCAGATTGAAACGGAATATTCATCTCCATCTCCGAAGGTCAATTTCAAATAACATTAAGCTTAAGTTAACCGTGGTTTAAACCCGTACCGCATGCAGTCAATTTCTTTTTAAAAAAAGAATCCGCCTCAAGGGCGGATAAAATTGTCAAAATTCTTCTCATCTTTTTGAGGCAAAACAGGAGAATTACACTTTAAGGATGTAATACTTATTGATACAATCCTATAAGACTATTAAAGTAATATATTGTCAAGACAAATATATTCTTTTAGGCTGTTATTAAGAACTATAATACACTATTAGAATGTTTACCTTTTATTGAATTTTGCTAATCTAATGCCGGCTGATGTTATGAATATAAAACGAATTTTCGGTGAAAATCTTAAGCATTACAGAAAAAAACTCGGACTTACTCAGGAAGAATTGGCTGAAAAAGTCGGAGTCGGAACAGTTCATCTCGGAAATATTGAGACGGGTAAAAAATTTGTTTCAGCCGAGCTGCTTGAAGCATTATCAACAGAACTAAAAGTTTCGCCTTCAGCTCTTTTTTATTCTCCCGAATCAACTTCTTACGGTGACAATTTTCTCGACAAACTCGACTCCATTGTAAATGAGCACCATGAAAAATTAAAAAAAGAAATCAGGGACATGGCCAAATAGATCATAAAAATTTCTTCTTCATCAAATAAGATCAAAACGCAGTATTGATTTCCGCAATGTAAAATTTCTTCTTATTAAGACTAAGCTTTAGTTTTTATTTTGCCGGTTTTTGTGCTTAATTTAAGCTGTGATCGGGAGCCGCTTCAAATGTCTTTACCGATGATGTTCACCTCTTCAGTACAGCTTTGCCCCGAAGCGGCTCTCCTTTGATAAACTATTAGATATTAGCAGATAACGATGCCATCTCTCTAACAGCAGGAATTTCTTCGGAAATCCCGCGAATAACAGTATCATCACTAAAGTCGGAAATTTTCTTTTTGATTTCAAGAAGCCTTGAAAAAGGAAGTGGAGCTATATTCTGAAACACAGGATCCAGTGCAGACTCAGAAACAAATTGCTGCAGATAAAATCTCTTTACCCTGCCGAGTGTTTTTTCAATTTCGGACAGATCTTCATCAGAACAAAACCCGTCAACACAGGTCATTCTCAATTCGTAATCAACAGACGAATTCTTTATCAAGTTAAATGACTCATTAACTTTATCAAAATCCGCATTAACACCAGTAATGACAGGATATTTCGACGGCGATGTCTTAATATCAAGAGCAACATAATCTATGCCCAGATCAAGAGCCGTTTTAAGTTTTTCCGGATAAAACCCGTTTGTGTCAATCTTAACCAAAAGATCCGACTTTTTGAGCAAAGAAATAAACTCAATTACATCTTTCTGAAAAAGAGGTTCACCGCCCGAAAGAACAACCGCATCGACAAGACCTTTCCGTGAAGATAAAAAAGCAAAGATATCCTTTTCGGATATCCCTCTTTTTTCTTCCGTGCTGTTTACCAACTCGGAATTATGACAAAACCCGCACCTCAGATTGCATCCGCTTGAAAAAATCACCGTAGAAATCTTTCCGGGATAATCAATCAGAGATGTCTTCTGAAGACCTCTGATCTTCATGCGTAGATTTTTTCTTCGACTTGTTCGGGAAAATACATCAATCTATCAGAAAATTCTTCCTGTTTTCCTCTGTTCCACTGATTTACAGGTCTGAAATATCCCACAACCCTTGAATAAACTTCTACCGGAATTCTTTTTTCCTTTTCCATGTTTCCCCCGTTTTTTGATAATAGAAACCCAATCCCTAAAAGGGTCTGAGACAAATATAGTTCATTTTTAAATTGATGCTATTTTTTTTTCCGCATTTTCATCCTGCAGAACAATTCCGAATCTTTCTAAATCTTCCTTGCTGTGTTCGTAAGGACAAAATTTATGCGCACCGGGAATATACCCGTGAATTGGACAAATCGAAAATGTCGGAGTCAAAGAGAAATACGGAAGATGATAGTTTTCCGCAATCTTTTTTACTAGAGCTTTTGCCATCTGAGGATCCTGAATGTTTTCACCAAGAAAAGCGTGAACAACAGTTCCTCCGGTAAACTTAACCTGCAATGCGTCCTGATGGTCAAGAATATCAAAAATATCATCTGTATGATTTACAGGCAGATGAACAGAATTTGTATAATACGGAGCATTGTCTCCTGATGTAATAATATCAGGAAATTCAGCCTTATCATTCTTTGCGAATCTGTATGAAACCCCTTCAGCCGGAGTAGCTTCAAGATTATAAAGATTTCCGGTTTCCTGCTGATAAGACATTATTCTTTCTCTCATATAATCAAGAACTTTTACAGCAAAAGCTTTACCTTCTTTTGTTGAAATATCTTTTCCGAAAAGATTACATAGAGCTTCATTCATTCCGACAAGCCCGATGGTTGAAAAATGGTTCAGCCAGAACTGCTTATTTCTTTCGAATATATCTCTAAGATAATGTTTCGTATACGGATACAGATTGCTGAGAGTGAAACTCTCAAGAACCTTTCGTTTTATTTCAAGGGACTCTTTCGCCAAATCCATGAGTTCAGCAAGACGCTTGAAAAACTTATCTTCATCTTTAGTAAGATACGCAAGACGCGGAAGATTAATTGTTACAACACCTATACTTCCGGTTAACGGATTAGCACCGAAAAGTCCGCCGCCGCGTGAACGCAATTCACGGTTATCAAGTCTCAGCCTGCAGCACATAGAACGGGCATCTTCAGGCTTCATATCGGAATTAACAAAATTGGCAAAATAAGGAATTCCGTATTTCGCAGTCATTTCCCACAGCTTATCAAGCTTCTTATTATTCCAGTCAAAATTTTTACCTATGTTGTAGGTAGGAATAGGAAATGTGAAAATTCTGTTCTTTGAGTCGCCTTCAAGAAGACATTCGCAGAAAGCGGCATTGAACATGTCCATTTCTTCCTGGAATTCGCCGTATTTAGTATCAAGATATTTTCCGCCTACGACTACATAATCATCTTTAATATTTTCAGGAACAATCAAATCAAGAGTCACATTGGTAAACGGAGTCTGAAATCCTACCCTGGTAGGAATATTCATATTAAAGAAAAATTCCTGCAAAGACTGTTTAACTTCCTTGTAGGTAAGTTTATCATAACGGATAAAAGGAGCAAGAAACGTGTCGAAATTCGCGAATGCCTGAGCTCCTGCTGATTCTCCCTGTAGAGTATAGAAAAAATTCACTATCTGCCCTAGAGCCGTTCTAAAATGCTTAGGTGCCTTTGATTCAATCTTTCCGACAACTCCTCCGAAACCGGATAGAAGAAGATCTTTTAAATCCCAGCCGACACAATAAGCAGAAAGAAGACCCAAGTCATGAAGATGAACATCGCACGAATTATGAATGTCTCTTATTTCAGGCGGATAAATTCTTTCAAGCCAGTACTTTGCAGTTAACGCAGAAGCAAGATGATTATTAAGCCCCTGCAGGGAATAACTCATATTGCTGTTTTCTTTAACTCTCCAGTCACTGCGGTCGAGGTAATTGTCTATAAGATCAAGCCCCTCATTCATGAGAGTTTTGCTGTCACGGATTTTTCTATGCTGATCTCTGTAAAGAATATACGCCTTTGCTACCTTAGCGTGACCCTTCTCTATCAGAATTTTTTCAACAAGATCCTGAATATTCTCAACAGTCGGAACTCTGCCGTCTTTATATATTATCTCAAGAATATCAACAACCGAACGCGTAACACCTTCTGATTTTTCATTGTCTGTTCCGCCTACTGATCTGGCTGCTTTAAAAACAGCTTCAGAAATCTTTTTCGGATCAAACTCAGCCAACCGGCCGTCGCGTTTTAAAATGAATTTCAGTGATGAACGAAGTTCTGGCATTATCAACCTACTACATTGTATATTCAATATTTAAACGAAAGCAATAGAATCCCGGCTCGCAAAAAGCGATTCTCCAACTTCTCTTTTATAGGGTAATGGAGAGACTACTTTGCTGATGACGAAAGTCAATAAAAAAATTATGTCTCGTTTTTTATTTTTATCAAGATTTTTTTCTAAATACCGATAAGCTCTAACAGACATAGTTTTCTTATTGGAGATGAAATCTGTCAAAGATATTTTAAAAAATTTTTGAGGTGCTTTTTATGAAGAACAAGTTTTTTATGACAATAAATATTTTTCTATTTCTATTTGCACTAATTCTTCCGCTCAATTCAAGCTCCGGATACGATAAAGGTGTTGTTGAAAAAATTAAAATCTCCGAAAGCGATCTTCCGGAGGGATTCATTTTCGGTAAGATTCCAAATTTCGCAAAATCAACTCTTCTTGCAAATCCATGGAATTTCGACCGCAACGCAATAAACAAACTGACAAGAAACATTTACCCTGATGCTGAATCTTCAGCCGTAAAAGATATTCATATTTCAATTATAGCTAAAGAATCTTCTCCTTATAATGATGATATCGTATGCTTTATTATTCTTTTTAAGGATGACACAAGTTCAAAAAAAGAGATTCTAAAAATTGAAGAATTTTCAAGAAACAATCAGGACAGAGTTCTCACAGTATCAAAGGACAATCTCTCGGTTATACTGCTTGTTGACGAAGTGAATAACTTTCCGTATATAACTAAAATGGCAAAAGAAATGGAAGACAAGCTTAATTGAATTATTTATCATTATCCCGGAATTCAATAAATTCCGGGCCGCTTCCGTCATAAACAAAAGCTGTTTTCATTTTCTCTCTTATTTCAATCGAACTCATAAACTTATTCTTTCTATGATTTCTTGTTTTAATTGTAAGGACGTCACTTCCTGGTGTAAAATAAAAAAACTTTGACTCGGCAAAACTGAGAAAATAATCCTCTCTTATCGCCGCTATGTTTATAAAATGAGTTCCTCCGAGAGAATTTATCTTTCGGTTCTTCCCCTTAAAAGTTGAAGGAACATGAGTGTGTCCGAATAACCAGTAATCAACACGCTGCTTTTTCAGAACTTCAGTAAATCTTTCCGAATCTACCACATTACGGTAACTGGGATAATTATATGAAAATCCGGTTCCGCCCAGATGCGAATGTGTTATCGTGATTATTATATTTGACTGATTTTCTTCAACCAGCTTTTTCCACCAGAAAAAAGCTTTATCTGATATATCCGTACCGGAAGAATTTTTTTCATCAGAAAGAAGAATAATTAATAGATTGCCGAAGCGAACGGCATAATGCATCGGTTTTTTCGTATACTTAAAATACAATGGAATATTGCGGGCATCATGATTTCCGATCATTTCATAAAAGTTTTTTATATTAAGAGGTTCAACCGTTTTATAAAACCATTTCCATTCATCATCATGATTCTGCGAACTTGAAAGCTGAACCATGTCTCCTGCACACACAGCTGCGTCAACCTGAAGTTTGTTTTTGATTACATCTTCAACCGTTATTTCAAAATCTTCTCTTTCATCGTCATTGCGCGGCTGAATATCAGCAAAAGTCCAAAGCACAAACTGCTTTTCTTCTTCGGCAGATATTTTTTCATGAAATGATATAGAAGAGATTTGAAGCAATACTATTAAAACTGCAAATCTCTTCTTTATAAAATTCAATTTATTTAGGCAAGCCAAAGGAATGTCCCGGTCCGGAAGGAATTGAATAATATTTAAACGGAACCTGCGAAAGTCGACAGGCAACACTTGAATGATCGGAATACATATCTTTCACGACTTCAGAAAAATTTATGGACACACCGGCATAAATTCCCCTGCGTTTATCGTGATCATTTCCTGCCTTTCTATCATAAGTAGTATAATCTCTTGAGTAAAACCCAAGATCAAGCTGTATGTATCTCATAAAATTAGGTATATCATATCCTATATGCTTAAAACCTGCAAGCTTGAAATTCATCATATATATATATCCGCTGTAATCATTAACAAAAGTCAGAGTCCTTTTCAAACCCTTATCTTCATCTCTGAAAGCCTTTGTCGGGATATATCTAACAGTAACGCCTAGAAAAGAATCCAAAGTCGGAGAGTAATCTAAAAGAGCTCCGAGGGCGATACCTGCATAATCCATAGCTAGATCCTGAAAACAGAATCCGTACTGTGAAGAAAATCCGTCTCCAACTTCAATAAGAAAACCAACACCCATTGTCATTCCGATTGAGTAAACCCAACGGTCTGAAGGAGAAGTATCTAAATGGTCATAAAGAGTAAAGAGAAGTCTTTGAGTAACATAATGAGCATAAAAATGACCCCATTTGTCCGCTCCGCCGAAATCCGTTCCCTGGCCGAACCATCCTTCATCTTTTGAATAAAAATCATGGTTATTTTCCCAGTCCCAAGCCTTGATTCCAAATAGAAGAATTATTGGAGGAGTTGCGCCGGTTATTATATATTTTCCGTATCTTCTTGCGTTATAGCTAAGATTGAAATATTCGGTTTCAGGGTTATAATATCCCTTTGGAGATTCATCCGAAACAACAACAGCAGTACCCGAATTTTCTTCCGGTGCCTGAGCACTCAGGTTATTCAATGTAAGCATTGAAAGACAAATAAGCAAAATAAACTTTTTCATTTTTTTCATCCGTTTAAAATTTCGCGGTCATGCTAACTCGTCGGCTTTTTGTGTCAATAAAGAATGTTAAACTTTTATAAGTTCATATTCATTATTCCCGATGCCTATTTCCACTGCATGTTTGATTCCTGACTTCCAGTTTGTTTTAGGGTAAATATGATTAAATTTATCATTACCTTCAGAGTAACCCGTTTTTTCCAAAACAGAACCCGTTGTCATTGCAGAAGAGTTAACCATATCAGCACATGCCGCATCAAGAGCGACCGGATCTTTTGAAGCAGCTATTCCGATATCACGGACTATTGCAACATCATTATGTCCCCAGCAATCGCAATTCGGTGAAACATTCATTATAAAATTTATATGGAAATGCTGTTTGCCTTTTAAAACAGCAAGCGTATATTCAGAGATTTTTTCCGTGCAGGTTTCAGCTCCTTCATTCCAGACTACTTGAGCAGAATCGAACATGCACACAGCTACACACTGTCCGCATCCGATGCATAAATCATAATTGATTGAAGCTTTTTTAACAGAATCAAAAGCTATTGCTTTCTGTGAACAATTCTTTACACAAACACCGCAGGATACACATTTTTCCTTTTCTATTTTAGGTTTTGAAGCAGAATGCATTTCCATCTTGCCGCCGCGTGAACCCGAACCCATTCCAAGATTTTTTAATGCTCCGCCGAAACCTGTCATCTCATGTCCCTTGAAATGATTAAGAGATAAAATAACATCAGAATCGGCTATTGCACTGGCAATCTTTGCTGTTTTGCAGTGTTTTTGATTTATTTCAATTTCTCTATACTCGGTTCCTTTTAGTCCGTCGGCTATAATTACATTGCAGTTAGTCGCAAGATAATTAAAGCCGTTGGCATGGGCTGTCCAGAGATGATCAACAGCATTCGCCCTTTTCCCGACATAAAGAGTATTAGCATCTGTCAGAAAAGGTCTTCCTCCTTTCTCTGCAATGAAATCAACTACAACACGCGCGTAGTTGGGCCGGATATATGCAAGGTTTCCCCATTCACCAAAATGAATCTTAATAGCAGTAAATTTATCTTTATAATCAAGATCACCGGCTCCGGCAGAAACAATCAAATGCTTCAGCTTGTCCGTCAGATTATTGCCCGGTTTGGTATTCAAGTCTGTAAAAAAAACTTTTGATTTTGACATAAAGCCTCCATTTTCAGAGCAAAAACTTAAATTAAAACTCTATTCCTTCACGAGGCTCTTCACCTGCAGAATAATAATGTTTTACTTCTTTCATTTCAGTTACAAGATCGCATAATTCGATAAGCAAATCCGGAGCTTCTCTGCCGGTTAAAACCATATCCATATCAGAAGGTTTGTTCCGGATAATATTTTCAATTTCTTCAAAAGTTATTAAATTGAAAGAAAGCGCATTCACAATTTCATCAAGTACAAGCAAATTACATTCATTATTTTTTATAATTGAAAACGCTCTGTCAATTCCCTTTTTAGCGGAAGCTCTATGTTCAATATAATTGCTTTTAGCGGGCAGATAAAATTCCTTCTGCCCGTATTGTTCAATAACTATCTTATCATCACAGCATACACAAGCTTTAAGTTCATTGAAACAGCCGTTTTTCATAAACTGCAGAATCAGTGTTTTTTTTCCGCAGCCCATGGCTCTGAAAGCAAGACCAAGAGCGGCAGTAGTCTTTCCCTTTCCGTTTCCAATATATAATTGAACTTTACCCTTCTCCTTCATTTATACCCTGCGCGAGATATAATTGAAAGATTTTAGATCTTCTGCTTTTGTTTCATATAACGCATCCATAAAATGCGCCTTAAAAATCATCGGAGTATTGCTTTTTCCGGATGCCTTTTCGCCGGCAAGTCCGTAAACACAAAGAGCCTGAGCAGATGCCAGTGCATAATTTTTTTCAACAGCACAATGAGAAGCGATAACTGAAGCCGACATACATCCCGTTCCGACAATTTTGCCCATCGTTTCATGACCGTTTGATATTTCATAAACATCAATTCCGTTTGTTACAATATCCGTCTTTCCTGTGACAACGATTACAGAACCTGTAGATTTAGCAGCAAGAATCGCACTTTCTGAAATACCATCATAATTTCCTATAGATTCAACTCCCTTCATCTGCGACGATGCTCCCGCAACAAGAGCTATCTCTGCGGCATTTCCTTTTATTACATCAATGCGGAATTCCTTCAAAAGTTTTTCTACCATATCTCTTCTGAATTTAGTCGCACCGGCTCCTACAGGATCAAGAACAACAGGAATTCCTTTTTTGTTTGCAGCTTTTCCTGATTCAATCATTGAATTAATCTGCAGAGAATTCAAAGTTCCTATATTCAGAACTAGAGCATCCGCATAACCTGTCATTTCCGCACATTCTTCAACAGCATCCGCCATAACAGGCAATGCTCCGCATGAAATAACAGCCTGCGCGCAGTCATAAACCGTAACATAATTTGTTATATGATGAATCAGCGGTTTTCTTTTTCTAATTTCATCAATCAATAAAGTTTCCAATTGAACGACCTCTTTATTTTATTTCTTTTGCCGGACTTTATAATTTCACTTTCAGGAAGCAAGTCTTTTTGTTTGCCGGAAAATATCTATAATAAAATCCAAGATTTTTTCTCCTCTTTTAAATATTGCTTGAGTTTCGGCAGGCAGATTATAAAGTACATGTATGGCAATAGAAAAAGATTTTATTCAGGCGATGAAGCTTGAAATCAGCAAAAACTTCACGCTCAACCCATATGAAAGAATAGCTTTTCACAAAATTCTTTCGATTATGAAGTCTGAAAACGGAATGAATGTTCTGCTCCGCGACATCCCGAGAAAAGGTGTAATCCGTTCAAGCGCTATTGAAAATCTCAAAGCATTTGACAATCCGCGTGTGACCGAAACTTTCATATCTCTTCTTTCAGAAAGCAAACTTTCAGACAAGGATGTCTTTAATATTCTTGAACACATCGAAACTTTCGGATCAGAAAAAGAAGCCTCGGCTCTCATTTCACTGATTTCTGTAAACAAAACGATTCCGGACAAAGTTTCTTTTGTAGCTAAATCAATTTCAGTCCTCGGCAATATCGACCCCTATGGAAATAAAACATCCGACATCATCAAACAGATTGCCGAAAACCAGCAAATAGAAACAGAATCAAGAAAGTCAGCTATAGAAACAACTATAATCAGAGAAATTTCCTTTTATGAGAATCTTCTAAAAGAAAACAACGATGAACTTAACTCTTCCATATATAAAGCTCTTGCTGTAATATCCGAGCAGGAAATGGCGAAATATGAGAGCCGCGCAGAAAATGAAATATTTACTGTTCTTCCGGATGAAAATGATAAAGTCCTTCTTGAAATTAGAGTTCTTCTTGGAAAAATGACCACCTCTTTTGATGCTTCTTCTTCTCAAACTAAAACTGCATTTATTTTGTCGATGATATCCTGCGGGCATAGAGAATATTTAATCTACACAATGAAAGCCCTGTCTTCCAATAATCCGGATCTGATAGATCTGACTCTTTTTGTTATTTTAGCAAATGTCGAAAAAATCAGAACACCGGATGTTTTCCTAAGAAATTTAATTTCACTTTCATCAGTAACAGACAGAGACAGCGAACTTATTATTCAAATATTCGAAAAGTTTTTTGAAACACTGAAAAACAACCGTTCATCAAATATGATCCGCAACAAGATCAATAATTTCATCATCGTAATGCTTGATAATTTCTTTGAAACATACAGAAAATCTTTTATGATCCCCGAGATAATGGAAAAAGATTATCCCGACAATTTCAAGAAAATTCGGTCTCTTGTTCTTAACAGATTTAATCCAGAAATTAAGAAAAAAATTCTATTCTTTCTCAATGATGATTCTTATCTTTTGAAAAACCTGATCGAAGAAATTTCCGAACAGATTAAGTATATCCCTGAAAATGAAAAAGAAAACCTTTCAGCACTAATCGATGTTCTCTGGGATACCGACCAGAAGGCAAAATCAATTTCTGTAACCCGCATTCAGGATATCGATTTTGAAAAGCGCTACCTGAAAAACAGAATAATAAGACTCTGCGAAATTATCGGAAGAATTTCAATTGAGGATGCATCGTCTTCCCTTGTCAAAATTTTCAATTATATAAAAAAATATCATGATGCAGAAATTTTTGACGCCGCAACTGTTGCCCTTTCCCGTCTTAATTATCCGTACATGCTGAGCGAACTCGAAGTGCTGCTGATGAGCGGTGACGAATCCGAAAAAATGAAAGCGGTAGATTTGTTTTCACTTTTTTCAGACCAGAGGTCGTTAAACATTCTTCTGGATTATCTAAAAGATAATCACAAAACCAACGACGATATGGCTTTAAGGATTCTGAACATTGTTATCAGACGCGACATTTCGAACAACAAAGCTGCAAGTCAGATAGCAAAGGCAATCGCAGAAACAAACGCTAATCCGGAAATCAGAAAAACAGCCGTTCAGCTTATTGGAAAATGCGGCTTTGAGCAGGACGTCCTGTATCTAAATGAACTTTTTGTTGAAACAACTGACAACTCAACAAGAGAAGGAATTGTCAGAGCTCTGGATTTTCTTCTCAAATCAGTTTCTGCAGAATCCAAAAAATCCGTAACAAGTCTCTTAAAGAAATGCCTTCTGGATTCTTCCATTAAGGTCAGAATGTTCGCCTGTATGGCAATGCTTCAGGACGGTTCGGCTGATGCATTAAAAACCATCAGAGACATGATGATAATCCGCAACAAGGCGGTGCAGAGAGATATTCTGAACACTCTCGAAAGCTATATTTCAGTAGAGCTTGGATTTTTCTTTATTTCCCTTCTCAGAGAAGAATATGCAATATCTCAGGATATTATTCCGCTTCTCAGATATCTTCCGTACGAAGACAAGAAAGATATCGATCACTTCATAATCAATATCTTCAAAAAGCACGAGGGTTTCGGAGATTCTTCCATCGATCTGTCAAAAGAATACATGAAAGAAGAAGAATATTTCAAATCGGCAAAAATTGATAATCTGACTCTGATGTTTTTTGATATAATCAACTACGAAGAAATTCTTTCTCAGTCATCAAGTTCGGACAGTTCTACTGTCGCCAGAGTTATTTTCTCTACAATACTTGATGTAACAAAAGAAAACAGCGGAACTGTTAGCAGAATGACCGGAGGAAAAATCGTTGTATATTTCCCGAATCCTCTTTCCGCTGCATCGGCGATGATAGATATAAAGGACAAAATATATTTCTATAATTCCAAAATTCTTCCTGAATATCAGGTTCTTTTTTCAGTCTATCTTACTCAAACAGACGCATATGTTATTTCTGAAGAAATCACTCTTATTCCTTATCATGAGTCTGAAATTCTTTTAAAGTCTCCTTTTAAAAAACGTCTATTTGTTAACAGAAACCTTTCTCAGATTCTCAATTATTCTTTCAAATGCGGAATTTTTTCTGAGCTCGCATTTGACCTCAAAGGCAGCAATTTTTCCGTTTCCGAACTGCAGAATCCTTTAAACTTTACAATGGCCGCCGATGAAATGATTATCCGCCTGAAGGATGAAGAAAAAAAGCGCAAAGAAATCGAACAGCAGCTTGAAGAAGCTATGAGGATTAAGAACGAGCCTAAAACACGCAACATGAGCGCTTATACAAACAAGATGGATGAAATCGGCCGAATAATGAAAAAGGAAATTCTTGAAGTTAACAAGTACATCAGCAAGCGGTCAACTGACAGAGAACTCATAAAGAATACCGAAAAAATGTTAAACAATATTTATAAAAGATACATGCTCGAAGTTTCAAAAACGGTAATGGAATGACCGTTAAAATTAATGAATGTTCATATGATGACAATTATCCTGTCCGCATAGACGCTTATTTATCAGAAAGATTTTCATATCTGTCGAGATCTTCATGGCAGAAAGAAATCAAATCGGGACGTATTCTTATAAATAATAATCCATGCTTTCTTTCGTCTCTTTTGCTGAAAAAAGGTGATCTGATAAAATTTACCGCAGAAGAAAAAGAAGAACCGCCTGTAGATTTTTCTCACAAAATACTTTACGAAGATCCTTTCTTTATTGCTGTTCAAAAAAGCGGAGATATGCCTGTTCATCCCGCCGGAAAATATTTTAAAAATACCCTTCTTTTTATTCTTGAAAATGAATATTCTGCCAAACTTTTCCCCGCTCACCGCATTGACCGCGAAACATCGGGAATAGTTCTTTTTGCGAAAAACCCTCAAACTGCGGCAAAACTTCAGGAAGAAATATCAAAAGGACAAAAAACTTATACGGCAATTGTCCGTGGAAAAACTCCGTCTGAATTTGAAAATTCCGCTGCAATTGGAGATTCCGCAGAAAACATGAGCACTGTCAGAAAAAAAAGATTCGCCGGAAAAGATGGAACAGAAAAGGCATATACTTCTTTTAAAACAGTATTCAGCTTCGGAGATTTCTCTTTTATCAAAGCATTTCCCGAAACCGGAAGACTTCATCAGATAAGAGTTCATCTTGAAAATTCGGGATTTCCCATAGTAGGGGATAAAATCTATGGCGGAGACGATTCTCTTTTTGTCCGTTTTATAAATGAAGGAATGACCCCGGAACTCGAAGAAAAACTTCTTATGAAGCGCTGTGCTCTTCATGCCGCATCAATTGAAATAAAACATCCTGATAACGGAAAAAATATTAGAATAAACTCTCCTTTGCCGGAGGATTTTATAACTTTCATTAGAGAGAATCGTAATGGCTGAAATAATATATCCGCCGAAAGCAAAGCTGTTTTGCGGTTTCATCTATTCGGATGAAGCAATTCTCGATAAAACTATTTCATTACTTTCTGATAGTTACGGGAAAATAATACTGAAATCTGAAAGTTTTCCGTTTCAGCATACCTGCTATTATGAGTCGATGGGTCAGAATTTAAAAAAAATTCTGTTAGCATTCGATACATTAATTGAAAGAGATCAGATTTCTCTGATAAAAACTCATTCAAATGAAATTGAGAATTTATTCTTAGATAATGGAAAACGCAGAATAAACATCGATCCGGGATATCTCACTCTCTCGAATGTCTATCTTGCTTCATGCAAAGAATATTATCACCGCATCTATATAGGAAACGGCATTTATCTTGAAAATGAATACTACTGGTCAAAAAAAGATTACGTGTTTTTCGAGTGGACTTATCCGGACTACAAAACCGAAGGTTATGTGAATTTTTTCAAAGAACTGAGAAATATTTATGCGCGGGAGCTGAAAAAATAAAAAGGGAGGAATCATAATCGAATTTCCTCCCGTCTTTTTTCTTGCGGCTGTAAACCGTTTTCGGTGTTTCAATTTTAGGCGGTTTTGATTTCAGCCTGATGCCCTTTTTAATAAGCTTCAGAAACTGTTCTTTTTCAGTTTTCATAAATTCCTCTCTGCCGGAAATGTGCATTTTTTCATAAACCCGTCAAGAAAATATTTATGATTCTATTTCAGTTAATAACCGACAATTAAACGTATGCGATTATTCAGTTATAACACCGGTGATCTAATGATTCATAAACATCTGCTTTTTATCATATTGTTATTATTCCTTTCGTGCGCAAAAACTGAAATAAGACAAACTCCGTCATTTGACAGACTTTCTAATTTAATGTCAGAAACTTTCAAGAGTCTGGCAAATGCATCCGAAACTATTTCTTCCAAAAATCTGATAAAAAACCTTTCTCATCTCAATAGAATGAATTACGGCGGATCTCATTATTATCCGCTTGAAAGAGAAGCAATTACTGAAATTATAACAAGTTTATCTTCTTCGGATTTTTATGAATGCATTTTGATGAATGCAGAAGGAAAAATAATTTATACTATGAAAGATGATGAAATTCTCGGAAAAAGTTATCTTTCCTTCGGATCATCTCCGCTTCCTTCTCTTTTTGAAAAGACTATTGCCGGAGAACAGTCAATTTATGATTTCTCAATCTTTCCTTCTTCCTCAACCAGCCCGGCTGTGTTCTTTGCCGTACCTGTAAAAGATCAGGACAAAATTATCGGAGTACTTATAGGGGCAGTGCCTTCGGAAAAAATAAAAAGTTCAGTTTCCAATCTGGCTATGATAACAGATAAAGATAACAATATCCGGTATCACATAAACAGCTCTCTTTTTATGAAGAATTCTTCAGAAGGGAAAGAAAAATCATTTCACAGTAAAACTTTCGAATTTAAAGAAATTTACTGGAAGATTTATCTCAGATAAAATTATAAAGAAGTTATTCTTTCAACAAATTTTGAGCTCTTGTTTAATAAAACATTTCCTTAACGATATTCTTCATTTTATCATCAAACGGTCCGGGGAATTTCAAATCCGAAGATATTTCTTTTTCAATTTTCTGCGATAAAGTAACCAGAAATTCATCACTCAGAGACATTACCTTCTTCTGAATCATTTCAGGCAAAATGAATGAAAATAAAGAAGAAGAATCAAACCATTTTCCTTTCAATATATCCCGGCATGCTCTATTAGAAACTATTTTGCTGTCTTCTTCTTCATCATCAAGATTTGAAATCACCAGAAGATTCGGTCTCATTCTTTCGGCATCTTCGTCAGTGAAACAATTTTTAATCATCACTACAATATCGCAGTTTCCGAAAATGTTTTCAGCAGTTGTTGCAAGAGCACCTGTTCTTTCAAATGAAAGCATAACTTTTTCATTGCTGTCAAAACCTAGAATTCTTTCACATGACATTTTTTTCAAAAGCTTAACTGAACGCATAACCGATGAATTGATTCCGATAAATCCGACAGTGCTTTCTGAAAGCTTCTGCCTGTGCTTTGTAAGCATTTTTGAAACAGCAGTTATAATAAACAGCGGAATTTCGTCATAGTAGTTTGAAATAAAAGGAATATGAATGTTTTCAGTCATATGCTGATAAATGGAAACATCATGACTGTCATCAAGGAAAAGAAACCTTATCGAAGAAAAAGATTTTTCAAATGAGTTTAATGTTTTGTAAAGGTCTTCAAGTATCTCATATTCCAGTACAAATGGAAAAGCATTTATTTCCGAGAAAAGCGAAGCAGACAGGGAATCTGATTCGGCTCTTGCATATTCGCTGAAAAAGAACTTTGATTCTTTTGCTCTTTTCTTATTCAATACCGAGATGAAAGCAGAGGTTTTTCTTATTCCCGATATTTCGTGTGGATCTTCCGACTCAAGAATGCTGTCGAGAAGAATTTCCCTTCCTCCGAGAATATTCATTTCATAATTTTCTGGAGTATCTGCCGGAAGCGAAGGAACAATCTTAAGTACACCTTCTTTCAGTGATTTTTCAAGATCATTAACACACTCGATGTTCATGAATTTATCATCGGATGATTTGAGAAGATTTATGCATATTTTGAATTTCTGGGTATCTGATGAAATAACTTTAAAATAATAATTCTGAAAAAATCCTTCTTCCGAAATAAGTTTCATTTCAGCAATTTTTGAATCAGCCGCCAGGAAAGAATTTATTGCTTCTATTAAAAAATCCCTTTTGATTTTAATTTTGACGGAAAAGGATGCTTTCATTTTTTCCCTGCCGATAAAAGTGTTTGCTGAAAGACTTCGTCTATTATATTTTTCGGCAGTTCTTTTATTATTCCTGAATTAAAAAGAAGCTCTATCGTCTTTCTTACTCTCGAAGTTTCTTCCATCACAGATGAATATACCGTTTCATAATCCGTTTCAATTGCTGCAGTTTTTTCTTCTATGGCGCACATCGCAGTATCAGCGGCCAGCTTCGCAAAGAGCTCTGTTTCATCCATAGAGGATATTATTTTATCAGGAGAAATTCCCTTAGATTCGGAAAAAGAAGCTATGGATTTCGCGGCATTGATTGCCATTGAATCAGTAATTTTATTTGCACGGACAGAAAGAACACCTTTAAGAATTCCCGGAAAACAAACTGAATTATTAACCTGATTATGAAAATCTCCGCGTCCTGTAGCAACTATAAAAGCTCCGGCATCTTTCGCCTCGTATGGATATATTTCCGGAACGGGATTAGCACAGGCAAAGACAATGCTTTTAGTCGCCATGCTTTTAATCCATGAAGCCTTGAGAGTATGCGGCCCGGGAACAGAAAAAGCTACTACAGCATCTGCATCTTTGAAAGCTTCTTCAGGAGTTTTTATCTTTTTAGGATTTGTTTTCTTTGAAAGATCCCACTGACGGTAAAATCTTGAATCTTTTTCAAGATCATTTCTTTCTGAATGAAGAGATCCAAATTCATCAAAGATAATAATATTTGCCGGATCAGCTCCGTAAAGAATCAGAAAATTAGCCGCCGCACTGTTTGAAGCCCCTGCACCGAAAAAAACTATTTTTGCGTCTGATATTTTTTTATCTGCCAGCTTAAATGAGTTGATCAGCGCGGCAAGAACCACACACGCTGTTCCCTGCGCGTCATCATGCCAAACAGGGATGGAACATTCTTCTCTGAGCCTGTCGAGCGCGATGTAACAGTTCGGCTGAGATATATCTTCAAGATTTATTGCGCCGAAAGACGGAGCTGCCATTTTAACAAAATCTATAATTTTTTCTGCACTATGCTTTCCGGTATAATCTCTTGAATCAATACAAAGCGGAAAAGAATCTACTCCTGCAAGATACTTCATCAAAAAGGCTTTACCTTCCATTACACCTAAACCGCCTGAAGGGGTACAGTTTCCGTCACCCAATACTCTTGTTGAATCGCTGACAACCGCGACAAGATTACCGCGCAGACAGAGATCAAATGATTTGCTGTTATCATCTCTGATTTCGGTTGATATTTTTGATACTCCGGGAGTGTACCATAGATTAAACCAGTCAAGAGAAGAAACAGGAACTTTTGGAAGAATTTCAATTTTCCCTTTATAAAAAGAATGAGCTTTCAGTGAAAGATTTTTAAGAAAAGCTGTTTTAAATGCCGAAGCTTCTTCCGGAGAAAAGGAAGAAGGAATCATGTCGTCGATGTTTTTCATTTTTATTCTTATTCGCTTATTTTTGTTTAATTATTTATTATGCATTTACTGAAATACGTCTATCCCTTTTTATTACAATTTATAAAAATATAGTTTTAAACTTTTATATTGTTGAACTTCTAAAGTTCTTATTTAATCAATACTCAGTAACATTTTTAAAAAAGGATAATATTTTATGGATTTTATTCTGGATTCATGCAAATTGAGAAGACCCGGAATTAAAGATGCCGAAGGTTTCATTGAAATATGCTCGGAAAAAGAAACTATGAAATACTACGGAACGGAAGGTTCTCAAATCAAAACAATAAACGAAGCTATTGAACAAATTAATTGGTGCAATTCTCTTTTTGACAATAACAGCGGAAGATGGATTATAACTGAAATCGGAAAAGACGAATATATCGGTGATATCGGATTTCACAATTTTCAACAAAATCACAATAAAGCAGAAATTGGCTTCAGGATTAAACAGTCGCATCAAAAAAAAGGAATTATTACCAAATGCATAAATGAATTGGTCAGGTACGGATTTCAGACTTTGAACTACAACCGAATTGAAGCACAAGTAGACTCCAGAAACGAAGGATCAAAGAAGGTATTATTGAAAAACAATTTTACCTGCGAAGGTATATTACGCGAATACGAGTATGAAAATGATGATTACATAGACATAAACATTTATTCCATACTCCGTAAAGAATTTGTTGTATGATAATTCTCAGAAATCAGATCAGAGCCAATTTGTTTACAAGGAATACTCAGAAAGAACAACTGTTATATCGTCCGGAAGAATAGCTCCTTCTGTAAATGCCGCAATTTCTTTTTCCAAATGGCTGATAATCTCGGAACATGGAAGAGAAAATCTTGAAAGAAGAAATTTCTTAAGTTTCTCATCTCCGTATCTTTCTCCCGTCTTATCATACATGTCTTCAAGACCGTCAGAATAAATAAATATTTTTAGCCCGTCAAAAAGAGTTATTCTCTGCGCATATTTCTCAATATCAGGAATCTTTTCGATGCCTAGAGGCAATATATTCGGATTAACAATTTTAATTCCCTTTTTGCCTTCGGAATTATTAGTAAAGACCAATGCCGGAGTATGACCTAAATTATACAATTCTGCTTCGTTTTTCTGCTCATCAGTAAAAATAACTATTCCCGTAATAAAAATGCCGTCAGGAGTCTGATCACAAGCGACTTTATTGAGAAGCTGGATAATCTCGCTTGGTTTCATTTTATCTACTTTACCGGAGTGAATCAAAGATGAAAACACAGCACCGAGCATGCTGGTAGTCAGCGATGCAGAAATGTTTTTTCCTGAAACATCAAAGCATGCGGTAATAAAAAAACCGGGGTAAACTTCCGAAGAAAAGTAAAAGTCTCCCCCAAGTTCGTTTGCGGGCTTTATAAGGGTTTTTACTGAAATTTTATGTTTTTCTGTTAAATTGTTACGCATCAGAAAACTTTGAATCTCTCTCGCTTTTTCAAGTTCCAAATCTTTCATATTAGAAATGTGTCTTGTCAGACCCATAAAAGATCCGATTCCAAGATATCTTCCCCTGTGAGTTATAACAAAATCTTCAAACTGATTTTCTTTTCTTTCTATCAGTTTTTTCATTACATTGTTGATGTTTTCCGCTGCTTCGACGGATGTCGGCGAACAATTGATATGTTTTCCGATTTCCGAATTTTTGAATGAAGAAAGTAAAGAATCCTTTTTTTCAAGATTCTTAACCGGAATAAGACAAATTCCTTTGGATGTTTCTACCGGAATTGAAGATAACGAACGCAAGTCACCTGAAACAGAAATAACGTCAGATATTTTCATGCTTTCGCCGACAGGCTCAATATATTCCGCAATGTGCCCGACCTGGGTATTTCGAAATGAATGAAATGCATGGGCCGAGTTATCATGACTTTGCATAATTTCACCTGAATATAATGAAATAGAATTACATTGTTTTATACACATTATGAAACTAGTCAAGAAGTATATGGTTTTTGTTGTTTTCGATAGTGATATCGACTAATAAAGAATATAAGAATTGATCATTCTTGTTAGCAAAAGTTTTATAAAAAAGACTTGAGAAAAAAACAAGATCGATATTTTTATTATGTTTATTACTATTGCCGTATAAATAAACAATTGTTAATCGCTGTTTCAATATTATGGCTTGATTAAAACTGAATAATTCAGGAATAGAAATGTGAAAAACGAAGCTCACGCCAGAATAAAAATCAATAAGTTGTTGGAAGAAGCCGGATGGCGATTCTTTGACTCTGAAAAAGGTAAAGCGAATATTCTTTTAGAGAACCATGTAAAAATTACTCAGAACGAGATTGACGCATGGGGACATGATTATGAAAACACAAAAAACGGTTCACTCGATTTTCTGCTAGTTGACAGCAACAATAAACCGGTTTGTGTTCTGGAGGCGAAAAGAGAATCCCTGCATCCGTTAGTCGCAAAAGAACAGGCAAGAAAATACTCGCATACTATCGGCGCGCGATTTGTAATTCTTTCTAATGGAATCGTTCATTACTTATGGGATACCACTAAAGGTAATCCTAAACCGATTTATAAATTCCCTTCGCCCGATGAAATCGGAGCAATTAAAGACTGGAATCCAGATAGACAGAGTCTTATCGAGGAAAATATTGATATTGATTATATCGTAACCGTCCAGATGCCGGAATATGAAAAACAACCGGGCTGGAAGGGAACTGTCGATGCGAGCAAAGATTTTATATGGGAAAATGGTCTTCGATTTTTGCGAAAGTATCAACAAAGCGCGATTGAACATCTTCAGTCTGCAGTTTCTAAAGGTAAAGACCGCTTTCTGTTTGAAATGGCAACCGGAACCGGCAAAACTCTCACTTCCGCAGCCGTAATCCGATTGTTCATAAGAAGTAGGAACGCTAGAAGGGTTCTGTTTCTTGTCGACAGACTTGAACTTGAAGATCAGGCTTTCAAAGCGTTCTCTAATTATCTCAAACCGGATTACAGCACATACATTTATAAAAAAAATAAAAGCGACTGGCAAAAGGCGGATATTGTCGTTACAACCATCCAGTCCTTGATGTTCAACGACAAGTACCGTTATGAATTTTCTCCCGCAGACTTTGATCTAATTATATCGGATGAGGCTCATCGTTCTATTTCCGGTAATGCAAGGGCTGTTTTTGAATATTTCAACGGGTATAAACTAGGGTTGACGGCTACCCCGAAGGATTATCTTAAGGGTGTCGATGCTGACAAAATAAGGGAAAACGATCCGCGTGAAATCGAACGACGGATGCTTCGAGATACTTATTCGACTTTCGGATGCGAAGGGGGAGAACCGACTTTCAGATATTCTCTTCTTGACGGAGTAAAAGACGGTTTTCTGATTAATCCCAAAGTTCTGGATGCAAGAACGGAAATAACCACCCAGCTTTTATCTGACAAAGGCTATGCAGTCGCGATTCCAACCGCCGAAGGAGAAGAAACGGAAACTTTCATCTCAACTGATTTCGAAAAGAAATTCTTTTCGGACAAAACAAACCGCGTTTTCTGCGAAACTTTCATGTCAAATGCGCTTCGAGATCCTGTAACTAAAGAAATAGGAAAAACGATTATCTTTGCGGTTAGTCAGAATCACGCACGAAAAATAACTGAAATACTGAATGACATTGCCGAGAAAGTTTTTCCCGGAAAGTACAATTCCGATTTTGCCGTTCAGGTGACGTCGCAGATCGGCGACGCACAGCAGATGACAATTAATTTTGCGAACAACAATCTGAACGGCAAGACTTCATGGCTTGAAGGTTATAAATCATCAAAGTCGCGTGTTTGCGTTACTGTCGGAATGATGACAACAGGTTATGACTGTCAGGATCTGCTCAACATCTGCATGATGCGTCCAGTTTTCAGTCCTGCGGATTTTGTTCAGATTAAGGGCCGCGGCACGCGCAAATATACATTTGAACACAAATCGAGAAATGAACTGAACGAAGATGAAATCGTCAGTGAAGAAAAGAAACATTTCTACCTTTTTGATTTCTTTGCCAATTGTGAGTATTTTGAGGAAAAGTTTGATTATGACGAAAAGCTCGAACTCCCAAATCCGCCGGAAGGAAAAGGTGAAACTTCTGAAGGCGGAGTCAATATTGACAAATATGAAAGCACACGGAAAGACTTGCTTGAATCTCTCAAAGAAGAAGAAATCGGATTCAACGGCATGAAAATTGACCGTATGCTGTTCAAAAAGTTTGAAGACAGAATTAAAATGGATGATGTCATAAAAAGGAACGTTGAACTCGGAAACTGGGAACATATCGTCAGTCATATTCAGAATGAGATATTCGACAAGCCTGAAGAATATTTAAACCTTGAAAAACTGCGCAAGGCCGCGAAAATTGACCGAAAGGTTTCAATCCGTGAAATGGTTGAAAAAGTGTTCGGCATCATTCCGAGATTTAAGTCAAAAGATGAACTTCTGGAAGAAGAATTCGACAAATTTGTTTCGATATATCCTCCCGAAGAAGATGTCAATTTGAGAGCGCTGAAATATTTTTTTAAGGCGTACATCGTCGATCAGGATATACGCAGAATCATCGAAGCAAAAGACTTTCAGGATTTGCAGACAAGTTCGACCCTTTCCGCTTCACAATATAAAGAAGTTGCTCCGAAATATCGGGAAATAATACCGAATTACATAAAAGTATATGTTCAGTTGGATAAGTTCGCCGCTTAAAAAGGAAATTATGTTAAACACTTCAACGAAGAAAAGAATCGACGACTGCCGGGATATTCTGGTGGGAAAGCTTCCCGACCCGAAAGCTCAGATCGAACAGATAACTATCGCATTGATTTATAAGTTCATGGATGACATGGACAAGGAAGCCGTTGAACTCGGCGGAAAGCCGAAATTCTTTGCAGACTACACTATTCCCGATCCGGAGAATCCCAAAAAAAAGAAAAAGATCGAGTTCGAGAAATTCGCGTGGGACAATCTGTTTGATCCGAAAGTATCAGCAGCGCAGATGCTCGCGCTCTATGCAGAAGCCATCACTCTGATGGATAAGAATCCGAATATTCCGCAGCTTTTTCGCGATATTTTCAAGAACGCCTTTCTGCCGTACCGCGACCCCGAGACACTTAAACTGTTTTTGAAAGAAATCGGAAAATTCGAATACACGCACAGCGAAAAACTGGGCGACGCGTTTGAATATCTTCTCGCGGTGATGGGCTCGCAGGGCGATGCGGGACAGTTCAGAACGCCGCGTCACATTATCGATTTTCTTGTAAGCATTGTTGATCCGGATATAATGGATACAATTCTCGATCCTGCCTGCGGTACGGCCGGGTTTCTGATTTCCGCATACAAACATATCCGGCTGAAACATTCCAAGTCAAATAAGGACAAACTCAACATATATCAGTTCGACAACAATTATGCCGACACAGAAAAACCTTTCAATGATCTGGGCGATAGTCTGACGCCTGACAACCGCAAACGTCTGATCAAAAATATTTCAGGATACGACATTTCTCCCGACATGGTGCGCTTGAGTCTTGTAAATCTATATCTGCACGGATTTTCCGATCCGCACATTCACGAGTACGATACGTTAAGCAGTGAAGAGCGATGGGACGAACATTACGACGTAATATTGGCAAATCCGCCGTTTATGAGTCCGAAGGGCGGAATCCGCCCGCATAACAAATTCAGCATCAACAGCAACCGCTCGGAAGTTCTGTTCGTGGATTATATCGCCGAACATCTGAACCCCAAAGGGCGCGCGGGAATCATCGTGCCCGAAGGAATCATCTTTCAGAGCGGCACCGCGTACAAGGCTCTTCGAAAGATGCTCGTGGAAAACCATCTCTATGCGGTGGTGAGTCTTCCCGCCGGAGTGTTCAATCCGTACAGCGGCGTGAAGACATCGATTCTGCTGATGGATAAAGAGTTCGCCAAAAAAAGCGAAGAGATTCTATTCGTGAAAATCGAAAATGACGGATATAATCTCGGCGCCCAGCGAAATGCAGTCAAAGGCTCCCAGCTCGAAGAAGCGATTGAAATAATCAAGAGCTTTCGGGATGGATCATATGCAAATGCAGAGTCAGAGCACAGTGGAAGCATCGCACATGCCGTACCGAAAGCTGAAATTGCAAAAAACGGGGATTATAATCTGAGCGGGGAGAGATATAAATCAAATAATACTTTATCCATAAAATATGAATCAGTAAAACTAGGAGATGTTTGTCGAATTCTAAATGGTAGAGCCTATAAGCAAGGCGAACTTCTTGACTCCGGGAAATATCCAGTTCTTCGAGTCGGTAACTTCTTTTCAAATAGAGGTTGGTATTATTCGGATCTAGAGTTGGAGGCTGATAAATATTGTTCAAAAGGTGATTTGTTATATGCATGGTCTGCATCTTTTGGGCCTAAGATATGGGATGGAGAGAAATGCATATATCATTATCATATTTGGAAAATGGAGCCGGATGAGAGTAGAATCAATAAATACTATCTATATCATATTCTGAACAGAGAAACCGATTCAATAAAGATGGATGGTGGGCGTGGTATCGCAATGATCCATATCACGAAATATGGAATTGAGCAAAGGGAAATACCCCTCCCTCCTCTTTCCGTTCAGCAAGAGATTGTCGCCGAAATCGAAGGATACCAGAAGATAATCGACGGCGCGAAGATGGTGGTTGAAAACTATAAGCCCCGCATTGATATTGATCCATCGTGGGAGATGGTGGAACTAAGCACTATCTGTGATGTTAGAGATGGCACTCACGATAGCCCAAAATATAATGAAAATGGCTATCCATTGATAACTTCAAAAAACATAAAAGAAGGTGGCATCGATTTTGAAAATGTTAATTTTATTTCAAAGAATGATTTTGAAGAAATAAATAAAAGATCATTAGTCGATGATGGCGATATAATTATGCCAATGATCGGAACAATCGGTAACCCGATAGTAGTCAAAAAGGATAGAGAATTTGCCATTAAAAATGTGGCTCTTATCAAGTTTCTCCCTGATAGCAAAATCGATAGATATTATCTAAAAAACATACTTGATTCTGATTACTTTAATCATTATTATCAGCAACAAGCTAGCGGTTCTACACAAAAATTTATATCATTAGGTTTTATTAGATCAATAAAGGTACCTCTTCCTACTCTTGATTTTCAACACCAAATCGTTGCCCAAATCGATAAAGAACAGGAACTGATTAACGCCAATAAACAATTAATTGACCTGTTCGAGAAGAAGATAAAAGACCGCATCGCGAAGGTGTGGGGAGAATGATGGAAGAAGTATACCAGCTTCTGGACTACTTACCTATTGATGATGCAGAAATCAATAATTATGTGAATCCTCTGTTTAATTCGGCACAAGTAACATATGATAAGGAGCAATATCAATTCTCATACTTTGCCGTTCATCTCATCTTTATGACGTATATTTATTTAACTGTCTGGAAAATCAGCCAATTTCATAAAGAAAAGTTTGAACATTCTCTTCTTTTTGCACGCCCTTATAATGGAAGTGATGTAAACCTGAAGCAGGTAAGGTCAATATTTGATTATAGCCATCTGCCGGAGAAAGATATTTTTGAATTATTTTCGTTAATTGGACTTGATAATGGGTATATTAAAAGCACAAAAAAATTAATTGATTCCCGTAACGATATGGCCCACGCTACAGGAAAAATCCAAATATTGGATATGAGACATTTTGATGATGCGATTGCAGGTTTGCTTGGCGTTTGTTTAACTATTCAGAAGAATATGGACGAGACAATCAAAAAATGGTATAAAAACAAGTTATTGGATTTTGCCAAATCAGGAGTACTTGAGGAAAAAACACTTCCCGCTGATTTTATCGATGAAATACTAATTGGCAATTTGAGTTTCTCGAAAAAAGATTTGTTTGCTTGTAGTGAATGTGGAATCAGTAGGTTCAAAGATCGAAGAGAATACAACTTTGAAGAAAATGAGTATGAAAGGCTGAACAATTTACATGAGGCTATCAAGAAAAAGTATTATGAAATTGAAGGAATTGACAATATCTGAGGAGTCACACAGTGACGTATCGAAACCCCGTTTTTCAAATACAAGTCAGTTTAACAATAACATAAAGTGATTTACATATTATGTATTCAGGCGATAATAAGTTATGATCTATACATTTCAACATCTGAAGAAAGCCCCGATAATCGAAGCAGTCTTCGAAATCAAGACGATTCCAGCTACTTCATGGGAGGAAGCTGAAAGAACTGCTGAGATAAAAAGAATATATCCCTCCGGATATACCTTCGAATCCGAAACGAAGTTTGAACAAACTTTCGGTTTAATCCCCGTTCAATCGCCGGAAGCGATTAGTCCGGTTGTCTCATGGAACGGTCTCAAGATGATATCCGATGATAAAACTGAAATAATCCGATTCTGCCGCGATGCGTTCTCTTTCAGCCGCCTCAAACCGTACACTAACTGGGATGATTTCTCATCCAATTCATTGAAAAACTTTGAGCGGTATAAAACGATCAATAACTCTACCATCAATATCAAACGGCTCGGAATCAGATTCATCAACAGCATTGATTATGAAGGAAATGATTTATCGAAATATCTTAAATATCCGCCTGTTATGGCTGGAAATATCGACATGACACTCAGCGGATTTCTTCATCATAACAGTTATTCAGTTTTAGATGAAGGATTTCAGATTAATCATATTCAAATGTTAAAACCTGCGGCTGAAAATCAAAAAAATCCAGTGTTGATAATTGATGTGGATATCTTCATTGATAAGATAAAACCTGATTTTAACATAAGTGCCGCGCTTTCTAAAATCAGAAATTTAAAAAATGACATATTTTTCGGTTCGATTACAGAAGAAATGATCGGGAGGTTTAAATGACTGCCGCCGCGACTATGAATTACAGCACTGCGTATCTTTTTTCAACCCAGGGCATTAGCGCTGAAGCCCTATCCATCGATGAAAGTAAAAAATCAATATCTAATCGTCTGCTTGATACTTTTTCCATGGGAGAAAGATCACGAATTATTTTTAACCGCGTGGTTGAGTTAACATCAATTGCCAGTGTCAGAGGCTGGGATGGATATGATGGTCTTCCCGTCACATACGGAACACATTATTATGCTAGAAGGTTCATGTTTCGTCTTCCTGAGCACTTGCCTCTTCCTGAGCTGTCTGCCGATCCGGACGGAGCAATCTCTATGGAATGGTACAGAATGCCTGACTGGATTTTTTCAATCAGCATCGACGATACCGGAAAACTGGATTACTCAGGAATTTTTGCAGACAAGAAAGTCAGCGGTTCTTCATTTTTTGTCGAGGAAATTGACAGCGATATTATCGATTATATAGGCCGAATTTAATAATGTCATTGCAGAATACACCGGTTACTCCAAATGAGATGCTTGCGCGTTTTGTTTTTCAAAGCAAACATTTCCGCTCATCCGATAATACGGTAAAGCCTGAATGTTTCATGCCGCATCCTCATCAGGATATGTCCGTTACACGTCACCGCGATATAGATGAATCAGAATTGTGGAAACTCGGATCCAATGCTGCAGCTGAGAGATCGAGAAAATCCGGTACTCAAATTACAATGTACGGACGAGCTGATATTTCAGCAAAAGATATTTTTGATACCGATCTTAATATAGAACCATCTGAACCCCCGAAAAATCATGCGAACATAAAACCTTTTCCAAGTGAAAAGGCTAAGCAGAAACAGATCTCACAGTTGCTAGCGTTAAAGGCTCATCTTGTCTATTTCCCAAAATAATATGAATACATTTAGCAAATTGTATCTCATTGTAATAATTAGATTATCCATTTGAACTCTTAAACTTCATCACTCTTTCTATTGAATTAATTCTTAGCTCATGTTATACTGCTTCTGTTTATGGAGGCAGTATATGAAACTTTTTAAGAAATTTGTTTTTCTAATATTTGCAATATCAGTTTTCTCTTCTATATATCCGCAGAGAAAAGATATCCCCGTTGAAGAAGTTCCGTTTGCCGTTATAAAAGTACTCAATCAATATTTGAAGATTCTCTCGGAAAGCCCGACACTTGAAGATTGCGCTAAAAACATTTATCCATTGTTGGGCGGCGGTCTCCTTTCTTCAGACGGAAAGAAAGTCTCTTCCGATACGATTCAATTCAGCCTCAAGAAAGACTACAATAACGTGAAATTCTATTCTGTACCGGCCGAAATAACAAGAATCCAGCTTAACAAAAACAGCTATGACGGTTTTGAAAAGACCTATATAGAAGGAGACATCTACAAAATCTGGGTTAAGAAAAAAGAAGGAGTTGCCGGGATGCCTGCTCCAATACCCGTGATTGTTCCGAAAAATGATCCGGAACATCCGAGGGTTATTTCAACAATCGGAAGTTTATAACGATTAGTTCCTGCTATATTTTTGCTAATTTAAAATATCTGATTTGATACTAATCACCAATTTCCTTCTCTCCAATACCATCCTGTGTTTTCAATACTTGGGAAAGAAAAGTCTTTACTAACGAAAACAGTATCTAAAAGTATTTCATCATGTCCCTCTTTCGGACACTGCACAAATCTAAGAATAATATTATCATCAGTATCTTCTTTAGTTAATTTTTTTTCCGCTGCTGCATTTTTATCTACAGAGGAAGTAATATATTCTGTTTTTTCTAGCTCATTATAATGTATATAAATATAATTATGGATTTTTTGATATTTTCCACTATACTTCTTTTTATCCCATTCCATAGTCACAATGTTATCATTACAAAAAAATAAAGTTATCTGCTGACCTTGGGCATCTCCGGAACAATCTTCTCCATAATGATACGTTTGGTTGACCATTTCATTATCCATTATAAATGGAGGCTTAAAAAGATCGGTCTCAGCCTTAACATCTGTACTGAAAACGAAACAAGGAGTAGAAGAATCAGAGAATTTCAGCCATCGGCCAGCCTTTCCTTCAACCGTATCCGAAACTCCCGTAGAAACACTTAGAACATCAATATAAATCGCTTCACCTGAAACAGCTGTTCTCACAATTTTCGAATCTATTGAAGAATAATCTCTTATTGCAGCTGATTTCTTTATAACACGATAACGTACTGACGGATTGCTTTTTATTTCTGAGAAATCAATAGCTTCTATATCTTTTTTTTTACAAGAAACAATAGTCGCAATCATTAGAATTGCGGGTATAATTTTGATAACTTTTTTCATTTTTGAATTCCTAGATATTGATTGTTTAGATTTGTGTTTTCTAAAAGATATATGTTACATAAATAATATAAAAAATTATTTTATAATCCGAAATAACATCTATTCAAATGTTTCAAAAGTTTCTGGATCAAGATAGAAAACCTGTTTAGCTGAATTACGGATAACTATCCTGTTTTTTGAAGAATCGAATGACAGTTCAGTGATAAAAACACTTTGAACATCACGCTCAAGTTCTTCGTAAATTTTTACATGATACGTAAACATTCCTTTCACAAGACGGTTTGAATCAATTTCACGGATTTCGATATAACCGCCGTTCAGCAGTCCTTTCGGGTTTGCCTGAGGGAAATGAACGGCTCTGAATTCAAGATTTCCTAATCTAAGCGGTTTAACTTCAGCAGGCGGAATTCTTTTCGCATTCAGGGCGGAAAAAAGAAAGATACATAAAACAACAGTTATTTTTTTCATGAGACGATGATAGATTATTAATTTAACAGAGTCAAGGAAAAGGAATTCTTCTTTGACAGAAAACAACTTTAATTATTATATTCTACAGAGACCCTGATTCTCTTTTTTTTAAAACGCACATCGACAAATAAGAGAAACTTAGTATATATTATTAAGACCTAAAAAGGAAAAAGAATAAGGAAACGATTAGTAATATCTGTTTGTTTGGGTTTATTTCTTTTTTTGGCGTTGATATCGATGGATATTTCGGATATTCTTTATCAACTCAACCAAACGATGAAAAAGCATATATAATTGGCGTCACACTTATTGGAAATACATCTGAGGAATATCATCTGCTGGCAAAAAAGATATTATTTTCTTTGATAGTTTAGTAATGAATTTTTATCAATCGGCATCAAATACATTTCACGATATTAGATCATTGAGCTTATATAAGAGGTATTATGAAAAATATATTGGGGATACTTGCTATAGCATGCTCTTTAATTGCTTGCTCGAGTACAGATTCGGAAGATGGAGTCACCAAAGACTTTATGATTAATAAAGAATGGTTTTGGCACGATAATAGTCTTGTAAAAGATTATCCAATAAG
>ERZ795049.498-NODE-498-length-57681-cov-7.066984_pt1 | contig 57681 bp, 45 predicted proteins | sample MGYA00375133_ERZ795049 | MGnify/ENA primary metagenome ERZ795049 (study PRJEB30178, sample SAMN05720147) | activated sludge metagenome | isolation source: anaerobic digester from wastewater treatment plant | place: Japan | collected 2015-04-20 ... | reverse complement strand
TGACACTATAAAGTGAAATAGATGTTTTTTGTTTTTCATAAAGTTTTCTCCTTTTCTTTAATATATATAACAACTAAAAAGTGAAAACGCTTTACAAAAATTTGAATAAATTTTTAAAAAGTAACAAATAATTCTACTAATTAAAAAAAATATTCCATATGTGTCAATTTATTTCCCCGCCGCTAAGAAAACGGCGGGGCGCAAATTTTAAGAAGCGACGCTTGCAATAATAAATATTTTATGATAGAATACCTTTTTGTAGTTTTTTTGCGGCAGCATATATGAAGTTAAAATATTTTATCATACAGCTTGTAATTTTCATAATTATTCAGGGGTGCGGATACGTAGACCTAAAAAATAAGAACTTGATAGAACCGACCTTCAAATCTGAAAAAAGTATGGTTATGGTTCAATCGGTTTTTGAATTTATTCCGTCGTTTAACGTTTTTACAACCAAATACGGAGTTTTTTTTTCGCCGGAAGACAAAATTGACGGAACTTTATTTAAAATTACAAAAAAAGCGTCGTTATTTGAGGATATTTATATAATTAACGACGTTAAAAAAAACGAAAAACTCTACTTTTCCAACGGAGCTCCCGATAACTTTGACAGAAAAACGTTCAAGATTTATAACGACAATACGGATTTGGCGGTTATATATCAGAAATTCAAAGAAAATTACGAGTCGTTTAAATTATCCTACAAGCAGACGGATTACGATCTTACGGTCGATATTAAAAAAAATGTCGGTAATACGATCGACAGCGTCGTTCTAACCGTCGCATCAGACGCCGGCGTTTTGTTTAACGTTTTTAAACGACAACTCTATTTTAGAAATAACTACAACATGATCGTAAACGAGGACCTTAACGTTTTTGACGACTCGATTATCGCGTCCGTATCCGTCTTTTTCGATTATGTCTTAAAAGAAAACGGCATTTCTTATAAAGATTAAATATGCAAAAAAGACGTAGTTTATCGATAACTATTAGATATAAAATGAATTGAAAAAAAAATAGGGATTTATAATAAAAGAGGGGTTTGAATGAAACATTTTTTTACTATATTGTTAATTTTGATTACTATCGCGCCGGTTTTTAGCGAAGACTTAACCGACGATGATTATTCAAAACTTAAAAACGAAATGGATAACATAAAAAAAGAGTTGAATATTTTAAAGGAGAGAAATAATTGGTTCTCCTTTCTGTTTGAAGGCTCGACAAAAGTTATTTGGGGAGTTAGTTTGTGGGCGGTTAACGGAGAACCCAAAAAAGCTCCGGTTCTCAATACAAAAATGCCTATTACAAACGGCTTCGATTTTGAAAACAACGTTAAATTTAAGATGAACTTAGGCAATCGGGTCGTTCATAACAGTTTATCTAAAAGCGACGACGGCACTGAAATAATTTTTAAATTAAAATTTGAGTCTTTAGGCATATCGCAATTAATGCCTCGCGGAAGCTGGTACTTAGTCGACGCGACCGACGATACCGGTAAAAAAGTCTCGGTTTACTTTCCAAAATACGATAAAAACGGAACAAACGTTTTATTTGGAAATATTCAGCTTGTTATAGATCAAGCCAGAGTGTCAAAAATAGCTGGAACGGGCTTCTTTTTTGATTACAGCGATATAACTCAAGTCCACGAGTATTACGGCGTAAATCAAATGGTAGATACTATGACGCTAAATCATAAATTCTTTAATAACGGTTATTTTGCCGATACGTCGATCGACGGAGAATATTCAAATTTATATTACTCGTTTGATATTAACAGCGTTCCATACTTAAAAGGAGAGAGTCGGGAATGCCCCGCCGAAAGCGGAATATCCGAAGGAGTTCAATTGTGGTCTAACGCGATGTTGCGCGAAAACCTTAACGATTCAAGATATAATCAACGTCCCCACGGATTTGCTATGGGATACGAAGACAGACTTTCCAAAAACTTTGCCTTCTCGGTTTACGGCGGCGGGGCTTCAAAAGACGCCTTTGATCCTAGATTTTTTGAAGATTCCATAATAGATTACGGTTTCTTCCTCAGGGGATCGATCAACATTTCCACTAACAAATTTAATTTTTATCCAAAATTAAGTCTAAGCTTTGCATTTCAGACAAATACGACGGAAGATTACGATTACGGCTGGTCGACGTTCGCCGCGGGGCTCAGTTTGCCGTTTGAATTCAATCTTCCTACCGGTAAGTCCGACAAATTCAAACTTGAATTCAACTATAACATTAATACGTTCTTCGCTCTAAGCCAAGTCGCTACAATGCTTTCGGTTTTTCCGGAACTGACGATTATGGACAAAAAATTATTTTTTAAATTCCCCATTCTGTACTCATTCAAAAATGGAGTCAACGGCTTTCTTCGAGTCGGAAACGATAGCGTAAAACAACTCGATCAGCTTTATGAAAACCATGTTTTCTCTTTCAGTTTTATTGCGGGATTCGATTCGAGAAATCTTTTTGGCGATATTTTTAGGTTGAAAATATCAAACCGGCTGCATTTTACCAATTTATACGTATCTTTCAACGAAACGTACTTTTACGAAATATTCAAAACTGAGTTTATTGCCGACAACATACCGGAAGGTCCCGCTTCGATAAATTTTTATCTGGAATTTGGATACGGTTTTGCCAAAAACGCCCGTATGGTTGATTCTCAGACTAATTTAAAATATCAATACGATCATGAAAAAGACGCGTGGGTCGACGTCCTTAACGGAGAGCCTATGAAATGGAAAAAATTAAATCAAGGCTCCGTATTAAGATTTGAAACCGGATTTATATTTGATATTATAAAGAATCTTCAAGTCGGATTTTCCGCAGAATCTCCGTATCTATTGCTTGGCGCCATAAATCCGATTGGAAATCAACAATCGTTTGGAATATTCAAACTTTGGTCTGAGATAAAGTTTTGATATGACCGAAAGCAAGTTTTATTTTTCGGGCGAAAAAAACGTAGTTCTTATAGGCGTCAAACTTCCGGAAGACGATATAACGAGTATAAACTACTCGCTAGAAGAATTGGCGCTTCTCGCTAAAACGTTAGGATTATCCGTAAAAGAATCCTTTTTACAAAATAAAGACAAAATAGAGTCAAATTATTTTATTGGAAAGGGCAAACTGGAAGAAATCAAAGATTTTATCAAAAATAACGATATAAACGCGGTAATTTTTGACAGAGACCTATCGGGCATCCAAGAGAGAAATATCGAAAATCTTTTAGAAAAACCCGTTTTCAGCAGAACGGAAATTATTTTGGATATTTTTAACAAACGGGCGGTAACAAACGAAGCCAAATTACAAGTCAAACTCGCGTCGTTAGAATATATGTTTCCAAGACTACGAAACAGATGGGAACACTTTTCGAGAGTCGAAGGAGGAATCGGGCTTCGAGGAGGAGAAGGCGAAAAACAACTCGAACTTGACAAAAGAATGGTAAAAGAAGAGATTATTAAAATAAAAAAAAAGTTATTAAATGTGGATAAACAGGCTCAAAATAGAAGAAAACGCCGTCAAAACGAAAATCTGGTATCCATTGTCGGCTATACAAACGCGGGTAAATCGTCATTAATGAATCTATTATCTAAATCAAGTTTATTCGTAGAAGACATGCTGTTTGCGACGCTAGATTCTACAGTCAGAAAGGTCTATATTAACGACAATCTTTCGATTTTACTAAGCGATACGGTCGGATTCATTAGCAATCTTCCGCACAGTTTGGTCGTCTCTTTCAAATCGACTTTAGACGACGTCCTCGACTCAAAACTTTTACTTCACCTTATCGACGCCTCTTCGCCAAATATGCAAAGTAATATAGAGTCTGTCGAGAAAGTCCTCGAAGAAATATCGGCTCATCATATTCCCGCTTTAAAAGTCTATAATAAAATCGACCTACTGGAAAACTTCAATAACGCTTTTAAATCATATTCGGACGGCGTCTGCATATCCGTTAAAAATAAATTTGGAATCGTCGAACTAAAAAATAAAATTTCAGATTTTTTCAATGACTAACGCTATGCGCCCCGTGGGTTTTTACGTAGAGTAGACGTATTTGGGATAATTTTCGATTACGAGCGAGTATAATAGCCGTTTTCGAGCGGCGATATTTAACAGTTGTGTCATTTTACCCAAAAAGTCGTTTTTCAATTTATCAATCCTCAATTTCTTACCAATAAGCTCAAGGAATCCTTCCAATCCGTATTTCACGACGCCGTTATAGAAAAACAGTATAATATCTCGAACCGTTGAAGCCATACCGAATTCGTTATACAAAGAATGCCATCTTTTTATTCGAAGGTAGTCCGCTTCGCTGATTCTAAGGTATTTATCCAACCTTTTATCGTCTGTATTATCTATAACGGCGTATTCGGAGCGATGATCTCCTATTATTCTCTTCATTTTTGGGATTTTTTTGTCAATGAGGCGAAACATAGTTTCAAATAATTCGCTGAACGTATTAATTTTGAACTCTTTTAGTAAAAAATCTATGACGTTATTATTCATAGATTCCGACACTATAAAATGGAATAAATGCTTTTTGTTTTTCATAAAATTTTCTCCTTTTTCTTTTATATATATAACAACTAAAAGTAGAAAACTCTTTACAAAAACTTGTATAAATTTTTAATAAGTGACAAATAATTTACTGAATGAACCTCCCCGCAGCAAGCTGACGGGGTATCAGAAGAATGGAAGCCAACGCCCTTCTTCTTTATGAATTAGTTTATATTCTTCTATTTTATTACCTTGATTTTTTACATATTTAATTATTATTTCTTCATTTCCATGTTTCCCAACTGTACTTACAAAATATCCTTTTGTCCAAAATTCTCCACCCCATAATCCTTTTTTCAATTTATAATAGCGAAGCAAGCTTCGGGGAATTAAACCCGTAGAGATTAAAAATATTTGTTCCATATGTGTCAATTTTATTCTTAACATCATATGTGTCATTTCCCAAAAAACCGACAGATTACGCATAATTGATATAAATTTCTTGACTTATTTTTATAGAAATAAGAGAATAAATAATATTTTTATTCAAAATCGTTACCATCAAACGCTTGATAACGATATAAAGGAGTATCTCGGATGAAAAAGTTATTATTTTCTGTTTCATTTCTGGCGCTGGTTCCTTTCTTCGCATTTTCTGAAACTAAAGGTTCTTTTGATTTTATGTTTCTAAATGCGCTCGGTTCTTTTATAGCGCTAATTTTTGCATTAATTTTGGCGGTCGGGATCTTGAAAAAGAGTCCCGGAACCGAGCGGATGCAGGAAATTTCTAAATACATTCAGGAAGGCGCTATGGCGTATTTGAAACAGCAATACAAAATTGTCGGGCTGTTTTTTATCTTGCTATTTATTATTCTCGGTTTCATCGCTTGGATTTTACCTCTGTTCGTCGGCGGTAAACCGTGGCTTTCGGGCTTCGTCCCTTTCGCCTTTATTACGGGGGGATTTTTCTCGGGACTTTCCGGTTTTATCGGAATGAAAGTCGCGACCAAAGCAAACTGCCGAACGGCGCAAGCGGCAAGCGAATCGTTAAATTCAGGTTTGAGAGTCGCGTTCAACTCCGGGACGGTAATGGGAATGGTAGTAGTAGGATTGGGATTGCTTGATATATCGCTATGGTGGATATTGCTGAGGTATGTGTTTATGCCTTTGGGGATCGGCATAGAGACTATCGACGAAATTCCCCCGATTATGATAACGTTCGGAATGGGAGCTTCGTCGATGGCTCTTTTTGCGCGACTTGGCGGAGGTATATACACCAAAGCCGCCGACGTCGGAGCGGATCTCGTCGGTAAAGTAGAAGCGGGCATTCCCGAAGACGATCCGAGGAACCCCGCGACAATAGCCGATAACGTCGGCGATAACGTAGGAGACGTCGCCGGTATGGGCGCGGACCTTTACGAAAGTTACGTCGGCTCGATCATAGCCACTATGGCTCTGGGCTCCATCGCCGCCTTATCGCTCGCCGGGAATGAAGGCGACATTCTAAAGTATATCCAACTGCCCGCTATAATCGGAGTAGTCGGCGTTGTATGTTCGATAATCGGTACGTTTTTTGTAAAAGCGAAAGACGACGCTTCGCAAAAAACTCTATTAGCCGCGTTAAGAGCGGGCGTTTATTCAAGCACCGTTTTAATAGCGATCGCATCGTTTTTTATAGTTTGGGGGTTATTAGGATTAAAAGCGCTCGGATTGTGGGCGGCGATTATGGCCGGATTGGTTGCCGGCAACGTCATAGGTTATTTTACGGAATATTTTACCTCGGATAACTATAGACCTACCCAAAATCTTGCTAAAACCTCTTTAACCGGTCCGGCGACTATTATTATCGGCGGTCTTTCGCTTGGCATGATGTCTACGGCAATTCCGGTAATAACGGTCGTTATAAGCATGGTCTGCTCGTACTATTTTGTCGGCGGCGGTATGATGGGGCTGTATGGAATAGGGCTCGCCGCGGTCGGTATGTTGAGCACGCTTGGAATAACTTTAGCCACAGACGCTTACGGTCCCGTTGCCGACAACGCCGGCGGTATAGCCGAGATGGCCGGCTTACCCGCCGAAGTCAGAAAACGAACCGACGCTCTGGACTCGCTTGGCAATACGACGGCGGCGACCGGTAAAGGATTCGCTATAGGAAGCGCCGCGTTGACGGCTCTGGCTTTGTTAGCGGAATACGGCAATAAAATATTTGAATTCAAATCCTTACTGCCGGCAAACTCGGCATTAATCAGCGGCAACGAAATATTGGCAAATATTCTTAATCCTATGATACTTATAGGCATATTCTTTGGAGCGGTCTTGCCGTTTGTTTTCTCGTCTATGTCGATGGGAGCCGTCGGTAGAGCGGCGCAATCTATGGTCGAAGAAGTTAGAAGGCAATTCAAAGAGAAGCCGGGCATTATGGATGGGAAAGATAAACCGGACTACGCCAGATGCGTTCAGATAAGCACGATAGGCGCTCAAAAAGAGATGCTAGTTCCTTCGTTGCTTGCGATCTTTTCTCCTATTATTATCGGAATAGTATTTGGTCCCGGAACCGTATTGGGACTTCTCGCCGGCGCGACTTGTTCCGGATTTGTTCTTGCCGTTATGATGGCGAACGCCGGCGGCGCATGGGATAACGCTAAAAAATATATAGAAGGGGGACAGTTTGGCGGTAAGAAAAGCGACGCGCATAAAGCGGCGGTCGTCGGGGACACCGTCGGCGATCCTTTCAAAGATACCTCCGGTCCTTGTATAAACATACTTATAAAACTAATGAGTATGGTCAGCATAGTGTTTGTCGGAACATGCATCGGGCTTAATACCGCTATTATCAAGTTTTTAGAGAATTTATTCAGATAATAGTTTGCTATTTTTAAGAGAAAGAGGCTGTCTCAAAAGGCAGCCTCTTTTTGTATGACGGGCATGTTCTACCGCCGGGGCGCAAATTTTTTGCCGTTTAAATATTGCATTTTTACAAAATTTATAATATAAAATTCAATTATGACGGATTTAATAAAAAATTTAATCGACCTTTTGGATTCAAAAAAAGCGGGGGATATTGTCGCTATCGACGTAAAAGAGGTTACGACTATCGCGGATTACGTTATCGTCGTTACGGCGAATTCAAACGTCCACGCGGGAAGTCTCGGCAGATATACCGTCGAATATTTTCTGGATAGCGATTATAAAGACTTCATGTACAAAAAAAATGTCGAACTCAACAATCCCTGGATATTGATAGACGCAAAGGACGTAATAGTTCACATTTTCCAGAAACAGGAGAGAGAGTTTTATAGTATTGAGAAACTATATTCCAAAGGGACGATAATTTATAAATCTTGATAAAATTTTAAGGACTAAATCATGACTAAAAAAAAATTGCCATTTACAAAAGATTTCATAAAAAAAGTAATAGAAAAATATCCGACGCCGTTTCATATTTACGACGAAAAAGCGATTATAGCAAACTTAAAAAGATTTCAAAAGGCGTTTAGTTGGGGGATTTTTAAAGAATATTTCGCCGTTAAGGCGTGTCCCAATCCCTCTATCCTAAAAATTCTTAAGAATCATGGAGCCGGAGCGGATTGCAGTTCGTTGCCGGAGCTTATAATGTCGGAAAAAGTCGGCATAACCGGCGAAAACATAATGTTCACGTCGAATCAGACGCCAAAAGAGGAGTATATCAAAGCGAAAGAACTTGGAGCGATAATAAACCTTGACGATATAACTCATATACCGTATCTCAAGAAACACGCCGGCATTCCGGAACTCATCTGCTTCAGATACAATCCCGGACCTTTGCGAACGGGCAACGCCATAATAGGCAACCCCGTCGAATCAAAATACGGATTGACAAAAGATCAGGTTTTTGAAGCGTATAAAGAAGTTCGAGAGCTTGGAGCGAAACGCTTTGGCATTCACTCGTTTGTTATATCGAACGAACTAAACAGAGCGAGTTACGTTGAAACTGCGAAGATGCTTTTTGAGTTGGCGGTAGAATTAAAAAATAAAATCGATATAAAAATTGAATTTGTCAATCTCAGCGGCGGTATCGGGATTCCTTACAAGCCCGAACAGGAAGCGGTGGACCTTGAGAAACTCGGCGAAGAGATACGGCAATTATACGATAAGATAGTTGTTCCAAACGGCTTAGACCCGCTAAAAATATATTCGGAATGCGGTAGAATGATTACCGGTCCTTACGGTTATTTGGTAACGACGGCGATCCATCATAAAAATATTTATAAAAAATATATCGGAGTAGACGCTTGTTCGGCAAATTTGATGAGACCGGCCATATACGGCGCGTATCATCACATAACGGTATTGGGGAAAGAGGACGCGCCGCTTGATAACAAATACGACGTCGTCGGCTCGCTTTGCGAAAACAGCGATAAATTTGCAATCGACAGAAATTTGCCTAAAATCGACGACGGCGATATTCTCGTTATTCACGATACGGGAGCTCACGGGTATGCGATGGGATATAATTACAACGGCAAATTGAGAAGCGCCGAACTTTTGTTAAAAGAGGACGGTTCAATCAAACTTATACGTAGAGCCGAAACAATCGAAGATTATTTCTCAACGCTAGATTTCTCCGATTTATGATTATTTGGTAAAACAAAGTTATTATTATTGAATATTTTTTAGAAAATAGTTAAATTTCCGATAATATACTAGAAGTTTTAGGAGGCTAATTTGATCGGACACAATCCTTACCAACAATATAAAAAAACTCAGATTGATTCTGCAAGTCAGAGCAAGCTAATAGTAATGTTATACGACGGAGCGATTAAATTTATAAATCTTGCCATTGAAGCTATGGCGACAAAATCAATTGAAAAAGTTCATATTAACATTATTCGCGCTCAAGACATTATCGTGGAGTTGATCTCTTCTCTGAATATGGAAGTTGGAGAGATATCGGAGAGACTGCTGAGTATTTATATGTATATCAACAAAAAATTGACCGAAGCGAATATTAAAAAAAGTAAAGACCAGTTATATGAAGTTAAAAAATATCTTCAAGATTTGAGGGATGCGTGGGATCAAGCGTCCAAAACTTCCAACGTTACAAATGAAAACAGAGGAGGGGTCAACATTGCAACCTAATTTATTAGCTAAGAGGATTAGAGAAAATTTGTTATCGCAAAAAGAAAAATTACAGAATTATTTGGCTATTTTGGAAATGGAAGAGAGCGATATTAAATCTCAAGACGCCGATAGACTTATTAGACATATAGAAGCGGAAAAAAATATTATCGACGAACTTAATTCTTTTAAAAAGATTTTAGATCCGCTTGAAGTTATTTATTCAAATTCCCCTTACAAGAAGGACTCTGCCATCGCGGAGTTAAAAAACGGCATCAAAAAATTATCTACTCAAGTTGCGATAAAGTCCGAGAAAAACAAAGAAATTCTTGATACGGTAATCAAAGGGGTAAAGCTAAATCTAAAAAACAAGCAAAAACTCAACGTTGGCGTAAATTCTTACAAAAGAGTCGAGTCTCATTATATCGACATCAGCGGATAGTTCTATTTTTGCCCGCGCCCTATGGAGCAATCGTCGCTTGTATGGTCGCGGGTTGTAAAAATAAATTTTGACAAAGAAAGAATTTTCTTTTATACAATAACGTATATGAAAAAAATTCTACTTATCGATTCGTTTGGTATCATCTTTAAATTTTACTATTCTCTTCGGCTTACTAATAAGCGCGGAGAGAACACTTCCGCGCTATACGGCTTTTTTAGTTCGCTTTTGGGTTTACTAAACAGAGAGAAGCCGGATTACTTCCTCGCCGCTCTCGAAGGTGGAGGCAAATGTTTCCGTAGCGACATATATCCGGCGTATAAGGCGAACAGACCTGCGCCACCGGAGGATCTGGTTTATCAGATACCAAAGATCATAAATTTGTTGGAGAAACTTAATATTCCTCACCTCTATAAAGAGGGCTTTGAAGCGGACGACGTTATCGGGACGGTCGCAAACAGACTCGGTTCTATCGACGACGTCGAGGTCTTGATATTATCCTCGGATAAAGACCTCCGCCAACTTGTTAACAAAAAGGTAAAAATATACAATCCTTCCAAAACCGGCGAATTTGTCGTTATCGACGAGGAGTATATTGTAAATAATATGGGGATTAAGCCAGATCAAGTCGTCGATTATCTGGCGTTGAGAGGAGACGCTTCCGATAATATACCCGGGGTAACCGGTATAGGCGATAAATACGCGACCGATCTTCTTCAAAAATTCGGCTCTGTCGAAGGAATTTACAAAAATATAGAAAATTTATCGCCAAAGATAAAAGAAAAAATCAAAATCGGTCGCGATAGCGCGTTTTTAAGTAAAAAATTGGCTACAATCGAGAAGAACGCGCCGCTTGATCTGGACATAGAGTATTTGCGAGTCAAGCCGCTTGACCTCGATAGCGCGCTCAAAACGCTTGAGGACGAGAGTTTGAAATCTATCGTCCAAAAGATCAGAGAATTTAACGACTCGTTAGAGCGCGGCGCATTTTCGCGCGACGAAAAAAAACAAACGGATAGCAAGATCGACGATGCCAAAAACGAGCCGGCGTTAGAAATAGACGAAATCGACGTTATCGACGTTATCAAAGAGAACAAATTTTATCTTATCAAAAACGTCGATTTGCTAAGGGAGAAAATAGATAAAATCATAAATATCAAACTATTCAGCTTTGATCTTGAGACGACCGGATTGGATTTCTTCAACGATAAGATTATATCTATAAGCGTATCGACGGGCGACGATTCGTTCGTCGTTCCGATTACTTTGTCCGAATTCCAAAAAAAGGAAGCGGATATCGAGCTTGGCGATAACGAAATCGAGCAGTATAAAACCGAGCTCAAGAGAATATTTGAAGATTCGTCGATTCAAAAAATTGGGCATAACATCAAATTTGATCTGAAATTCTTAAAAACTTTTGGGATTAATTTATCGAAGAATTATTTTGACACTCTACTCGCCGAATACTGTCTCGACGCGGCAAATAACTCTCTTGGGCTTAAAGAACTTGTATCTAAGTATCTCAATTTTAAAACTATGGATTACAAGGAGGCGGTAGGCGATCCGAAGAAATTCTCGCTATTGGACGTCGCTATCGACCGTCTCGTAAACTATTCGGGACAGGACGCCTATATTACTTTTAAACTTTACGAATACCTCAAGACTAAACTCGACGAAAAGGCGAAAATCAGAGATCTGTTTTATATTATCGAGATGGAACTTCTTATAGTTCTCTTGGAGATGGAGTATTACGGAGTAAACGTTGATAAAAATTATCTCGACGAGTTGTCGGCGGTTCTGGAAAAAGATATTGATAATTTAACTTCTAAAATGATCGATACCGTTGGGGAGGAATTTAACCCGAATTCTCCAAAACAGATAGCCGACATACTGTTTAATAAATTCGGATTGCCTGTTTTGAAAAAAACTAAGACCGGTCCTTCGACCGACGCCGACGTTTTAAAAAAACTTGCTGTTTTTCATCCGTTTGTCGGGCTTTTATTGGAACGCCGTCTTTTATCAAAAATAAAATCGACATACGCCGACGCTCTTCCCGCGATGATTAATGGGCGTTCCGGAAAAATTCACACGTCGTTTATGCAAACGGGGACGCAAACGGGACGGTTGTCGAGTAAAGAGCCCAATCTTCAAAATATTCCCGTTAAGACGGAGGTAGGTAGGAAGATCAGAAAAGCGTTTATTCCCGACAAAGGGAAAGCTTTGATTTCGGCGGATTATTCTCAAATCGAACTGTTTTTATTGGCGGAGTTTTCTCGGGACGAAAATCTATTCGACGCGTTTAATAAAGGGGAAGATATTCATTATCGAACGGCGTCTCTAATTTTTAATAAAAACGTAGCCGAAGTATCAAAATCGGAGCGCAATATCGCCAAGACCGTCAATTTTGGCGTGCTTTACGGTCAAAGCGCTTTTGCTCTGGCAGACGATCTCAATATCCCCAGAAAGGAAGCGGCAAATTTTATTAAGCTTTATTTTGAAAAATATAACGGCGTTAAAACATACGTTGAGAAACTCAAAGCCGCTTGTAGGGAGAAAGGGTACGCGGAGACTTACTGGGGCAGGATAAGGACGATTCCGGAAATTAATAGCCGTAATAAAAACGACGCGGCGTACGGCGAACGGATGGCGGTAAACACCGTAATACAGGGAACGGCGGCGGACTTAATCAAAATCGCTATGATTAAAATTAATCGAGCGTTTTTGAAGAATAATCTGAAAGCGCGACTAATATTACAGGTGCACGACGAGTTAATATTTGACGCGCCCTTCGACGAAAAAGAGATAGCGGTCAAAATTATAAAGGACTGTATGGAAAACGATTTTAATTTTAAATTGAAGTTAAAGACTTCTATAGAGATAGGCGAAAATTGGGGCGAATTTCACTGAGTTTATACGCGGCGCGGGTCGAGCTCCGAATATCTTCATTGTTTATGATATTTCCTGAAAATATGCGCTCTAGTTATTACGACGTTGCGCAATAATTATAATATTGTTTAACTTTATGCAAAATTGTTTAACAATTTTTCTGAATTTATTTAAATTTTATGCTAAATTATATAGCATAAAAATAAATAACGATCATTTTAACTATCTATTAAGGAGGTTTTTAGTATGAGTAAAAATTTGTTGTTTTTGATATTTATGCTGTTTTTGACCGCGTATCTCAGAGCTGAAATAGTAGTTCTCCAAGACGGAACGGTTGTTAAAGGGCAGATTCAAAAAACCGAAAGCGATAAAATTTATCTTCAAACGGAATACGGCGAAGTAACAATCTCAAAGGATAAAGTAAAAAACATATTTGCCGGCGAGACGGAATATAACAACTCAATAAAATCTGAATACGATAAAGTCGAGAGCGAACTTGAAAAAGATGCGGAAGATATTCGAAGTAAATACAAAACTAAAGTTAAATCAAAAGAAACGGACAAGCCGGTTGAAGAAAAAAAAATGGACGAAGGCGAATATTATGCGGAGCCGGAACAAGACCCCTTGTATATCGCATATAGATACGCCAGACGCTCCGGAACGGCTCTTTTGATACCGGGTATTATCGTCTCGGGATTATCTATTACGTCGGCGATAGCGATGTCTCCTATATTCTATCAGATGTATGGGTCAAGCTTGTATTATAACAACAATCCGGCGTATTTCTGGAATCCCATCACGGGCGCTATGCTTTCGAGCATTTTGGTCGCCTCGGTTACCGGTTTGATCTTCTTGATCGCATGTATCCCGGTTTACGTTCACGCCGACTCGTATTTAAAAAAATTAAAACAAAAATACGGCGATTACGACGTTTCTTTAGGATACGATCTCGATAACAAACTTAACGTTGCAGTTTCAGTAAAATTTTAACGTAAAGGAGGACGTTATGAATAAAATATTATTTGTACCTATCTTATTGATATTTACCGCGTTTCTCTCATTTTCCAATCAAAAGATTGCTAAAAACGTCGCTTACGATAGTAGTACTATATCTTTTAAAGTAGATAACAAATTTAATTTAAAGAGAAACATTGAGAATTATGCGGCTAAAACAGAAAGTAAAAAAAGTTCAAATTATCAAACATTTAAAAAACTTCGAACCATAGGATTTGCGATAATGATCCCTAGCGCTATTACGCTATACGTTTCAGTTCAGGTGTTAGTCCCTTTAGCGGTAGCGATGGGTCCGGGATTTCTTTATATTCTTACGTACGCCCCCTTTCTTCTCGCTTGGGCGGCTCAGGGGGCGATAGGAGTAATTGTCGGTATAGTCTTGTTTTCGCTATCGAGCGTTTATTTAAAAAGATGGTTAAATGAAAACAAAGTATCGTTTAGTTCTTCAATCGACGATAAAACGCCGTCGGCAAATATGGGAATTAGAATATCTTTGTAATCAAATTAAACGCGCGAACGTTATAAAGAAATTTAACCCTCGATTTCCCCTCGCATACGCTCGGGACGCGAGATCGAGGGTCAAATTCGTTTGCAATGACTTTCAAACGACGGGTTAACAGGCGTTTTGCTATTTATTTATATAGTTTATAGGAATAGGTATTTTATAAATCGCCGCTTTTTCTTTTTCAAAATCAATATTGTCAAAAATATTTCTTATTCTGCCTATCTCGTTATCGGTTAGAGTCTTATCGATAAAGTAAGAGTAATTTGTTAATTTAAACGCTTTTTTTACCAGATCGATCTCATCTTGATTAGTAAGCTTATTAATAATATCTTTATTAAATCTATTGTAACTTATATTTTGAGGAATCATTTTCTTTAAAATATTGACGTAACTTGTTTCTGCTCCGCTCTCGTAAATTTTAAGTTCAAATTTATTTGCCGTAAAGATGGGAACGACCGCGGCTATATGATAAAAGGTCGGTATCATCGGTTTTGTATTTCTAAGTTTATTAAAAACGATAAAATAAAAATAAGAGGAATCTTTTTGCTGATCTCTAAATATTATCTCTTGCATATCTTTAAAATAGTAACCGCTCTCTTCAAAGTATTGCGAATATTTATCTTTGTTTACCGCCTCGGCTTTAATAATTTTGTAATCATAATGGTAATTTATACGATCGACTAAATTTTTTGTCCAATCTACGCCAAAAAAAGGATCAAGATCGTCGTCGTAAGCCGCGTATGAATTATCTTTTCTATCCTCGTATCTCTTTTCTTTACATTCTTCGACGGTTAACCGTTTAAATTTTGGATCTTTTAATCTTATAAGATTATCCGTTATCTCTTTCACAAAACCGCTACAATTTATGCCGGGAGATTTGCCGGTTTGGATTTTACCGTCCGATATATTTACGTATTCGCCAAACTGATTGAGCGCCCCGTCCTTATAGTAATTTGGATTTAGCGAAGGGGTAATAACTTTTTCAATAAACTTATTTTTTATCACAGAATCGTCTTTGGTTATAAGAATTTCATCGGAAATTCTATTTTCCGACAATAATGAGTTTATTGAGGAGAAACTTATATATTTGAGAGAATCCAAAGGGAAGTAATAGTTAAGATTTTTCCGATACAACTTGCCAAATAAATATAGGTCGAATTTATTCTCTTTGGTTATATCAAACTGGAGGTAAGACAAATTGGAGTCGTGAAAGAATACTTTACTCTCAACTAACTCCTTAGCGCAATCGAATCTGTAGTAAATACTGCCGAAATAAGATATTTTTTTACTTTCAGGGTTAATATTAAAGAAAAACATTATATAATCGCGCTTAGTATAATCAACGCCTTCAAAAATCTTATCAATCTGTTTGATAATTTTCATATCCGTAAGGTCTTTCATAATAAAATATTTGGAGTCTTCGCCGTAATATTTTAATACCAGAGACTTGTCGCTTGAGGAGAGTTTGTTAATTAACGAATTGAATTCGCTTTTCAAAATATATTTTGGCGGCGAGTTCAAACATTTTAAGCCCGACTTATTATCTTTATACAACACCTCTTTTCCGACGTATCTCTCCCAATCCTGATACGTTTCGTTAAAAAAAAGCTTGCGGTTTACTACGGACTCCGTATAAACGGCGGCGTAAAAAGAGTTAGAGCCGTATAGTACGATAAACGATAAAAAAAACAGACTTTTGCTATTCGATATAAATTTCATCTTTCAGACTTCCATCTTTATTAAAAACTTTGCTCTTTAATTTATCGGATGAAAGCGAATATTTTTCAAGAAAAATCTCTTTAGTAGGAGCAAAAAGCGGGCTGATTTCAATATTATTAACTGTCGCCGCTTCGTCGATAATACCCGACTTAATCAACCAACCTCGAAAAGCCTCTTTTTGACCCGATATGCAAGTTTCTATCGAATCCAATCCCGTCTTATTTTTAAGAGGATAAAACTCTTCGGCTCTCTCCGTTTCAAAAAAGCCGCTTCTCCGGGCTAAAGTAATTGAGTCGAACACAAACGTTTCAAATTTGATAGCTTCTAATTCTGACAAAACAAAATTCCCGTTTTGATCTTTTTTATAGCCGTCGACTTTTTTTAAAGCGGCGTGAACCGGAAGTTTCTCGGTAAAATTAATCAAAAACTCGGTGTTGAATATATGTATGCCGATCGATCCCATAAGATATTTTAGTTCGCCGTTCTCCTTTTTTTGGTTCGCCAACTCGTCGGGCATATCGGAGTATTCAATAACGCCGTTTACTCCGTTCTTTTTGCCGATGGAGCCCAATTTCTCCCCGGGATAAAGTTTTTTAATAACTTTTGTAGTTACTTCAAAATTATTCTTTATATGATAACCGATAAAGTATGGATCGGCCATATCTACTAAAGGATTATCGACTTGAAAATACGATATATATTTAACGTTTTTTGATTTAAGCTCCGACAAAAGTCCGGTTTTTAATAACGCAGTTAAAATACCGCCGTGACCGTCGGGATTTTTATAAATTTCCATTTTATCTTTTAGTATTAACTTGTTGTCGGTAGTAATAGTCGGAAGCGCCCCTTGTTTGAAAAAAAGAATTTTATCTTTTGATAAATTAAAATAATCGTTTTCTTCAAAAAATTTCACAGTTTCGGAATAGTTATATTCGCTGGTCATAATCAGCCAAGTAAGGTCCGACTTATAAAATTTTGAGTAAAAATAAATTTTTTCTGCAAAAATCTGAAATAAAGATTTACGTTTTACCGGCGATATCGGATAACAACCTTTTGGATAGTCGTAATCAAGCCGCGACGCCTGACCGCCGGCGACAGTAAGTATCGCGACCTCCCCTTTCAATAGCGAATCTACTCCGATGTTTTTTAACGAAGCGTCTCTTTCGTTTACCGATAAATAATCGGTAGGCTCAAATAGTACATCTTCCTTCTTTCTATTGAGATAAGAATTTTGGTAAAAATCGTCTATTTGAGTAAAATCTATCGATTGCAGATCCCCAATAAGTTTCTTTTTATCGTTTGGACTTAGCTCGTTCCAGAAACAGAAAACGTCGCCGTTTCCCGTATTTTTAATTGCGTTGATAAATTCATCTTCGTTAAGGTTCTTGTTTGAATCGTTCTTCATATTAGCTCCCTCCGTAATGTTATCGTTCTCTTTTAAAATTGATAAAACGTCCATGAGTTTATCTTTGATAATTTTTAAATCAACTTCGGATTTATTTTTTTTAAGATAAGATTTTGCCCCTTTTATTGTAAATTTTTCTTCGTATAACAGCTTTTTTATAGTAATAATCAGATCTATATTACTTTTGGAGTAAGCCCTATGCCCAAATTTAGTTTTAGCGGGGGATAACTCTTCAAACTCCTCCTCCCAAAACCTCAATACGCTCGGTTTTACCCCGGTTATATCGGATACTTCTCCGATTGTGTAGAATTTTTTTTTGTTATTCCCAGTGTTCATATTTCTCTTTTCTTCCAAGCAGTCTTTTAAGCGAATCTTTCAGATCGGCCTTTTCATATATTATTCTATAAAGTTCTTCCGTAAGAGGCATTTCGACGTCAAATTTTTGCGCAAAATGTAATATAGATTTGCAGTTTTTTACCCCTTCGGCCACCATCGTCATAGAACCGATAATTTCGTCGATCGATTTGCCTTTGCCAAGCTCTTCGCCGACGTATCTGTTTCTTGAATGTTTTGATTGACAGGTAACTATCAGATCTCCGATGCCCGCAAGTCCCGAAAAGGTTTTTTCCAGAGCGTTTACTTTTTTGCCCAGTCTGATGATTTCTGCGAGACCTCTTGTAATGAGAGCCGCCTTTGTATTGTCGCCAAAACCTATACCGTCGGAAATACCGGCTACTATCGCTATAACGTTTTTAGAAGCCGCCGCAATTTCAACGCCTATTATATCTTCGTTAGTATAAACTCTAAACGAGTCTGTCATAAACGCTTTTTGAACCTCTTCGGCTAGAGACAAATCGGGGCAGGCGGCGACAATCGTCGAGGGAATTCCTCTGGCGACCTCTTCGGCGTGCGTCGGTCCCGATAAAGCTACGACCCCTCTCTTATTAGGAATTATCGAGTCAATAATCTGCGACATTCTTAGAAACGTCACGTCTTCCAATCCTTTTATAACAGTTACAAGGATTTGGTCTTTGTTTATGAAGTTTTTTACGTTTTCGCATAAACTTCTGACGGCAAACGACGGAACGGCAAACGTTACTAACGCCGCGTCTTTTACCGCCTCGCTCAAATCGTTTGTTACAGACAAATTTTCCGGGAAAATAATTCCGGGTAAAAATTTTTTATTGGTTCTTTCGGCTTTTAGAACTTCCGCGGCGGCTTTATCAAATTCCCAAACGGTTACGTCAAATTTTTGAGTAAGTAGAATAGCCAGCGTGGTTCCCCACGATCCGGCGCCCAATACGGTTATTTTATTTTTTGACATTATGCAACTCCATAGATGTGATAAGGCAATTATAAAACATTTTTCTTATTTTGAGAAACAAAACTGATGAATATTACTCATTTATAATAATTTTTTTCAGCGTTACGATATATAATAAAAAAACGACGTATTAATATTATTAATAATTAATTTTCTACAAATAAAATATTATGTGAATAACTTGTTAATAACTATTGAAATACCGCATTTTTCGTTTAGAATATTACGAATTTTACATCGGTTCTAAAAATTAAGCATATCTCATTATACTATAACAAGTTACAAAGATATCTATTTTGTTGAAAATATTTTAATGAAATTCATTTATTAACAAAAATAATTTTATTGTTAATAACTTGTCAATAAAAATCAAAATATTAAAACTAGACTACTTCTGTGTCTAAAAACCTAAGAGATACGGCTTTATTTATGTCGTTTACGGAAATAATCTCGTTTCCTCTAAGATCCGCTATGGTTCGCGAAATTTTGAGAATTTTATGACACGATCTAGCCGTTAATAAGTTGTCCTCCATGAATTTCTCCAACGTCTTATTACCCCCCTTTTCCATAATACAATACTGCGATATTTTATCCGGCGTTATTGCAGAGTTAAGTTTAAACTTTTCGTTGCAATATCTTTTTTGTTGAATATCGTAACATTTTATAACTTTTGCTTTTATGGACTCGGAAGTTACGTTTTTCTCGCCATTAATTAATTCTTGATAATTTAACCTATCTACTTTTACCTGAAGATCAATTCGATCGACGAGAGGATTGTTGAGCTTCTTCCTATATTTTTTTATTTCGTTTTTTGTACAGATGCAAGTTCCGCTTTTTGTTCCGTAGAATCCGCAAGCGCATGGATTGCACGCCGCAACCAGCAGGAAATCCGCCGGGTATATGGCGCAACCGTTTCTAAGAGATATATAGACCTCTTTATTTTCAATAATTGTTCGTAGCGACTGAAGCGAGTCGGAATGAAATTCGAGAAACTCGTCTAAAAACAGAACTCCTTTATGAGCTAAACTTACTTCGCCGGGAAGAATTTTTGCTCCTCCGCCGATTACCGCTCTCGACGATGCGCTGTTGTGAGGATTCCGAAACGGTCGAATTTTATTTATCGAACCGTTTAAGTTTTCAGCCGCTACGGAATAAATTTTATTTATTTCCATAAATTCTTCATTAGTAAGATCCGGCATTATAGAAGGCAATCTGCTTGCCGCCATGGTTTTACCGGACCCCGGAGGACCTACGATAATCATGTGATGACCGCCTGAAGCGGCTATTGTAAAAGCGTCTATAAGATGCCTTTGTTCCATAATGTCCGAATAATTCCCGACCTTTCTTGAAGCTAACATTTTTGATCGAGCGGTAGTTATATGCGAAGTATCATAATTATTATTAATAATTATGTCGGCGGTTTCGTTTAAAGTTTTTACCGGAATTATTTTATCCAGATTAATAAATTCTACTTCGCTTAGGTTGTCGTAAGGGATAAAAATTTTATTATACCCCTTTTTTAACGCCTCTATAACCATCGGGAATATTCCCCGAACCCATTTTATCTCGCCGCTTAAATTGAGCTCGCCAAAAAAGATGCAGCCGTCTGTAGAATCAATTACTCCCGTCGCTGATAAAATCGCCATAGCGATAGATAGATCGTAATGAGTTCCGGTTTTTGAGATTTCGGCGGGCGATAAATTTATCGTAATTTTCTTTACGGGAAACTCAAAACCGCTGTTTTGTATCGCCGGTCTGATTCTTTCTTTAGATTCTTTAACCTCTTGAGAAAGCAGTCCCGCCATAAAAATTGCCGGAAGCCCGTTTTTTATATCGACTTCGGCTTCTACCATGTCGCAGTTTAACCCCATCCGAGTAAAAGTAAGCGCTTTTCCAAACATAATTTTCCTCCAAAATATTCTTTATAATAATTAACAATTTTTTTTTGATTTTGCTTTACAAAAAAAGAAATTATTTTAAAAATATTTTTAGATTTTTCTTAAGGAATTTATTGAAATTCCGAATTTTATAACAAGGCGCGCGGAGACAAGGATGTCTTCGTAAAATTTACAAGAATCAAGGAGGATTCGAATGATAATTAATCACAATTTAAGCGCGATGTTTGCAAATCGCCATGTTAAATTTAACGGGAATGATTTAACAAAGAATTTAGAAAAGGTAAGCTCGGGATTTAGGATCAACAGGGCTAGCGACGACGCTTCGGGTTTGGCCGTATCGGAAAAAATGAGGTCGCAGATCAGAGGTTTGATAAGAGCGGAAAAAAATGCCGAGGACGGCATATCGCTTATTCAAACTGCGGAAGGATATTTACAAGAATCTCAGGATATTATCCAGAGAATTAGAGAGTTGGCCGTTCAAGCTTCCAACGGCGTTTATTCGGCTGAGGATAGAATGTATATCCAAGTTGAAGTTAGTCAATTAATTGACGAAATAGACAGGATAGCCAGCCACGCTCAATTCAACGGTATGAATATGCTAACCGGAAGGTTTGCTAAACAGAGTTCGTTAAATATCGTAACCGGAAGTATGTGGTTTCATATAGGAGCTAATATGGATCAAAGAGAACAGGTTTTTATAGGAACTATGACCTCTCAAGGTTTGAAGTTGAAGAACTCTAACGGATTGCCTCACGCGGCGACGTTTATCTCTCTATCGACCCCGGATGCGGCTAACGCGGCTATTGGAACGCTCGACGTGGCTCTAAAAATTGTCAACAAACAACGCGCCGACCTGGGAGCATATCAAAACAGACTTGAGCATGCGATGAAAGGATTGCTTATAGGAGCTGAGAATATTCAGCAAGCGGAATCTATTATTAGAGACGCCAATATGGCTGAAGAAATGGTTCAATATTCAAAGAATCAAATTCTTGTTCAGTCCTCTATGGCGATGCTTGCGCAAGCTAATCAAAAATCTCAGTCTGTTCTTCAATTATTGCAGGGCTAATAAGGGATATTTTCAGGGGAAATCCTTCGTTTTAATAAGCGAAGGATTTTTTTTTACCTTCGGAACATGAGCGCCGCCGGTTTTTACGTACGGCAGACGTATTTGGGATAATTTTCGATTACGAGCGCGTATAATAGCTGTTTTCGAGCGGTTATATTCAACAGTTGTGTCATTTTATCCAAAAAGTCGTTTTTCAATTTGTCAAACTTCAATTTTTTACCAACAAGCTCAAGAAATCCTTCCAATCCATATTTCATAACGCCGTTATAAAAAAATAGGATAATGTCGCGGACTGTCGAAGCCATACCGAATTCGTTATACAAAGAATGCCATCTTTTTATTCGAAGATAATCCGCTTCGCTGATTCTAAGGTATTTATCTAACCTTTTATCGTCGGTATTGTCTATAACGGCGTATTCGGAGCGATGATTTCCGATTATCCTTTTCATTTTTGGGATTTTTTTGTCAATAAGGCGAAACATAGTTTCAAACAATTTGCTGAACGTATTAATTTTGAACTCTTTTAGTAGAAAATCTATGACATTGGTATTCATAGATTCCGATACTATAAAATGAAATAGATGTTTTTTGTTTTTCATAAAATTTTCTCCTTTTTTTTTAATATAAATAACACCTAAAAGTAGAAAACGTTATACAAAAATTTGTATAAATTTTTAGTAAATGACAAATAATTTACTAATTAAAAATATTTACTTCATATGTGTCATTTTTATCCTTCAACGCCATATGCGTCAATTTTTTTATCGAGGAGCGCAGCGCTGCATATGTGTCAATTCCCAAAAAACCGATGGGCGCCTCGCCTAATAAATCGAATTAAAAAACCGGTTTGACAAAATTTTGAAAAAGAGTTATACAATAGATCGGAGAGTAAAATGGAAAATTATGTAATTAGCGCAAGTTCCGTATTATTTGCTTTTGGGGTAACATTATTTGCCGGTTTATCGACGAGCATCGGAAGTTTAATGGCTTTTTTTTCAAAAAAGTTTAATCCCAAGTTTTTAGCCGCGTCGCTCGGTTTCTCCGCCGGGGTAATGATCTACGTATCGTTCGTGGAGATATTCTTTAAAGCAAAGACTTCTTTAGTATCAATATACGACGCTAAACCGGGGTATTGGGTAACGGTCGTTTCGTTTTTTGGCGGGATAGCGATAATCGCTCTCATTGACAAACTTGTTCCTTCTTACGAGAATCCTCACGAGTTAAAAAACGTTCATAGCGGAGAGATTAGCGATGGAGAAAGTAAAAAGCTTATGCGAATGGGGCTTTTTTCGGCTCTGGCCATAGCAATACACAATTTTCCGGAAGGCATTGCAACTTTTATGGCGGCGATAAAAGATCCGACGCTTGGAGTTAGTATCGCGCTTGCTATCGCAATACACAATATTCCCGAAGGTATTGCCGTATCCGTCCCGATATATTACGCGACTAAAAGCAGAAAAAAAGCTCTGTTATACTCTATTTTATCGGGATTTTCGGAACCGGTTGGGGCGTTAATCGGCTTTTTTCTGTTAAGGAATTTTATGAACGACGCCGTTTTTGGGATAGTTTTTTCAGCCGTCGCGGGGATTATGGTTTATATATCGTTTGACGAGTTGCTACCGACGGCCGAGGAGTACGGACAACATCATATCGCTATATCGGGGTTGATAGCCGGTATGATGGTTATGGCGATTAGTTTAGTTCTTTTCTCGTCATAATAGGGGGGACGAATGGCAATGCGTCCAATAGGCGACGTTTATAAACTGATTCCCGGAGACGCGTTAGCCGTTTTTAAAGAGTTGTTTTCCCCCGTTCAATACGATAAGATAATACAGTCGTTCAGGATAGAAAGACGTACGACATTTCGTCTTAATACGCTAAAGTCTACAAAACGCGAAGTAATGGACTATTTGCGAAATAATAAGTTTAAATTCCAGGAGATTAATTTTATCGATAACGCCTTTATTCTTGAAAAGAAAGACGGGATTAAATTGTTAAAAACCGATTTGGCGGTATCCGGTAAAATTTATTTACAAACTTTATCTAGTATGCTTCCTCCTATAGCTTTAGGAGCGGAACAAAACGAGAGAATTCTGGATCTTGCGAGCGCTCCGGGGAGTAAAACCACTCAAATCGCCGCTTTAATGAATAATACCGGGATAATAGACGCCGTGGAGCCTAATTTTATTAGAATAGAAAGATTAAGACATAATATAAATTTATTAGGCGTTACTAATACAACAGTAACGCAAGCCGACGGTAATAAATTTTGCGTTGAAAAAGCAAATTATTACGACAGAGTTCTGTTGGACGCTCCTTGTTCTGGGGATGGGAGATTTAACATTTACGATCGGAAAAGTTACGGTAATTGGAGGAAAAATATGGCGGAAAGATGTTCGAATATTCAGAAAAAACTATTGAGAAGCGCGTTGACTTCGGTAAAACCGGGCGGTACGGTGGTTTATTCGACTTGCGCCATTAATGACGTTGAGAATGAAGGGGTGGTAAATTCTATATTAGAAAGCGGCGATTTTAAGATCGAAATAGAAAATATAAACATACCTCGTCTTGAAGGGGACTACGTAACGGAGGGACTTGCAAGAGCGAAAGAGAACAAATATTCGCGAGATATGAGAAAATGTCTTCGAATACTCCCTTCTAACATAATGGAAGGATTTTTCGTGTGTAAAATAAAAAAAGTATAACGCTATAGCGTTATACTTTTAGCGCTATTACGAGTCCCAGAGAATTTTCTCCCGGCGCGATTAATAAATCTGCTTTCTTTTTAAACTCGTTAATAACGGTATAATTGGGATCGGACATTAGATACATTATACCCGATATTATAGCGCAAATAGAAAAAAGGGTTAATAACGACCAGCCTGAGATTACCCCGACGAGAAGCCCGTTTTTAGAGAATAACCAATTGGCCTCGTCTAAAAATCTGCTATTTGCATTGGCGTCGGCGGCCATTTTATCAGACACCCCGTAAAGTACGCTAAAAATTATCGCCAGCGATAAAAAGGTAAATGTAGCCGTTGCAAAAGCGATCGTGAGCCCAAATAATAGTTTTTTATACTGTTTGAAATCAAACGAATCGCCGTCCGAAGAATATTTAACGCTCAGATTCTTATAATTTGCGTCGTTTATTGTTTTGACAAAAGAGATCGGAGCTTTAATTTCCGTTTTTGTTAAATTTTTAACGTTCGCATTAACGGTAAAAGCGAGCGCGAATATTATTAAAAACACAAAACTTGCTTTTTTCATAAAATCCCCCTTAGTCGATATGTTAAAATTAATTACTTATTTTTTCAATATTAATTTATTGAATTTCATATTCAATCAATTTTTTCTTTAACGGTAATCCCCAGCGGTAACCGCCGATGTCGCCGTTTTTTTTGATTACTCTATGACAGGGTATAACGTACGCTATCGGATTTTGTCCGATCGCCGCGCCGATAGCCCGCGAAGAGCCGGGACGCCCGATTTTCTCTGCAACGTTGCCGTAAGTCGATAGGGAGCCAAAAGGGATATTTAACAATTCGTTCCAGACGGACAGTTGAAAATTCGTCCCTTTTATATGGAGTTTTATCGACGCGCTTTTACCGATATTTATATAAGATAACGCGGATTGTTGAAATTCGTCCGTTTGATAAGTTAGCGACGAGCCGGGGAAGCGTTTTTTTAGCAAATTAAGCGCAGTTTCCTCGTCGGTAACGGGCGCAAGGTAGCATACCCCAAGTTTTGCGGAGCAGATTATGATTTTTCCAAAGAAAACCTCGGCAAAACTATAATTAATTGACAGAAATAGGTCTATCGCTAAGTTATTTTGCGGAACAATCTCGATATGTTTTTCTTCCGGCATAAGCGGCGAGTTCGGAAAAATCGGTAAATTTTCGTTCATAACTACCGATAGTATATCAAATTTTTGCAAACGGCGCAAGATATATGATAATAAAGCGCCGCATATGCGTTAAACCGTAAGAATTTAAATTGACACATATGGGTTGAATTGAGACGAATAATTTACTAATTAAAATATCTGTCCCATATGCGTCGATTTATGTTCCATATGTGTCAATTTTTTCATCAGGGCGCGGCGGGGCGTATAGTAAAATGCGGATAGACTTTGCGCCGCAAGCAGAATATTTCAGTATTTTAGTATATTCAAAACGGGAATTCCCGGTTTTCTATTTTTGAATAATTTTATTTAGGCGATCGAGAATAGCGTCAATCGCTACTTTTACCATAAAATCCATTTCGTCGCGATTTATTATATACGGCGGCATAAAATATATAACGTCGCCGATATTTCTCAACAAAACCCCTTTTTTTTCCGCCTCTCTGTAAATAGCGCGCCCTATGCGCATAGAAGACTCAAAAGGCTCTTTAGTTATCTTATCTTTAACTATTTCAACCGCAGTTATCATTCCGATAGATCTGATATCTCCTATATATTTATTGTCCTTTAAAACCGAAATTTTTTCTTTGATATAGGCGCCTTTTTCGTTTATCATAGAAAGAACGTCGTCTTTTTCAAACAGCTCAAATACCGCGCAAGCCGCCGCGCAAGCGAGGGGATTGCCGGAATACGAATGACTATGAAGGAAAGCCTTGTTTGACGGATATGAGTCGTAAAAATTCATATAAATCTCTTCTTTAACAAGAACGGCCGACAGAGGTAAAAAACCTCCCGTCAATCCTTTCGATACCGCCGCAAGATCCGGAACAATACCGGCGTGTTGAGAGGCGACCATTTTACCCGTCCTGCCAAATCCCACGGCGATTTCATCGCATATCAGATGAATGCCGTATTCGCTACACGCCGCCCTCAATTTCTGCAAATATCTGGGCGAATATATCTTCATTCCTGCGGCGCATTGAACCATCGGCTCTATTATAAACGCCGTTACGGATCTATAATTCTTTTTTATCAATTTTTCCGCTAGAGCAAAACACTCCGCGTCGCAATTGGTATAATTTTTACCAAACGGGCATCTATAACAATCCGGTCCCCGGCATTCAATAGCGTTAAAAAGCATTGGTTTGTAAACTTCTTTAAATATTTCAATCGAACCGACCGACAGAGCCCCTACGGTTTCTCCGTGATACCCGCCGGTAATATACATAAATTTTTTTCGCTTCTTGTCGCCGTTATTAACTCTATAATGATAAGACATTTTAAGGGCAATCTCTATGCCCGAAGATCCGTTATCCCCATAAAATATCCTAGGCAATTTACCGTCGAACAACCCCGATAGATAAGCGCCCAATTTTACGGCGGGTTCGTGCGTATAATTTGCAAAAATTACATGCTCTAAAGTCCGCGCTTGCTCCGCAATTTTATTCGCTATATATTCGGCGCTATGTCCAAAAATATTAACCCACCAGGAGGATACCGCGTCCAGAATTTTGTCGCCGTTCTCTTTATAAAGCCATACTCCTTCGCCTCTTTTAATAGGGATGGCGGGAAATTCTTCGTATTCTTTCATTTGAGAACAGGGATGCCAAATATGCTTCCTATCCAGATCGAGTATCTCTTTTTCAGTCATTTTTCTTCCTCGCAAGACAGTATAAAACGTTATAAGTCGCGGGTATTGTCCCGGCCTTGTTTAAAAATAACTTTTTATAGTTTTTTATCATTTTTCTCATTACGACCGTTCCGACTTTTTCGCTATCAAAACTCGCCGCTCCTATGTCCCGAATAGAATGCAAAAAAATCAGGGGATTGTCAAAATTTATTACAATTTTTTTTTCGGATATTTTGATTACGTCAAAATCGTTATTTTTCAGAAAACCGGTTATCTCGTCAAAATTGTAAAAATTCAATATGCGTCTGCGATACGGCAACGCCAATTCTTCGTAACTTTTACGAAAAGACTCGTCTAATTCGTAAAAAGTGCCTTCGGTAAAAATAGAAAACAAAAGATCTCCGTTAATATTTAAAAATTTGTTAATTCTTTTAATTTCTAAATTCAGGTCTGTAAACCATTGAAAAACGGCGCTTCCGGCTATTAGCTCATATTTATTATCTATCGCCGCCTCTTCAAAATTTCCCGTCAGATATTTAATCTTTCTACCAAAGAATTTATTTTTATGAGTTTCTATCATATTTACGCTGACGTCGTTTGCCGTAAAATCAGAAAATTCATTTTTTTTTAGCAGTTCTTCGGTAAAAAACCCCGTGCCTACCCCTATTTCTAATATATTTTTATACGGTCTATCCGGTAAAAGAGTAATCAACTCGGAAGCTATATCCCTCTGAATTTTAGCCTCGCTGTCGTAATTTACCGCATATTTATCAAAATTATCCCTGATTAGCCCTTTATTCATATAAAATTTCTCCAGTTTTCAATACACTCTTCGGGATATTCCAAAAAATAACAATGTCCGCCGTTATAAACGCTTAAAGCGGAATTTTTTACGTTATTTCTGATAATCTCTGCTCCATAGAGCGGCGTAGTATTATCTTTGTCGCCTTGAAAGATAGCCGTTTTTACTTCCATTTCGGGCAGTCGTTTCAACAAATCAATCTCCGCAAGCTCGTTAAGACCGTTTTCCAGCGATTGATCGGATATTGCCGTTTCAAGCAACGAACTTATTATTTGATCCTTGTTTTCAACAAATTCAAAAATATTTTTATAAAAATCTGTTAAAACCTGTTTTTTTCTAATTTTAATCATTTTTTTCATCCTCGACAAGTTATCAAATAAAATGCCGTTTTCATATCCGTTAGTCTGAGTAAATCTAGCCGTCGCCCCCGTAAGAAAGAGAGAATTTACTTTAGAGGGATTCTCTAACGTCCACTTTAGAGCAAACAGCGAACCGAGAGACCAGCCGAAAATATTAATTTTACCTTCAGTCGAATAATAATCCAAGCCGTATTTCGCCTCTTTATATGAAGAGAGCTCGTTTTTCAAAACTATGCAATCTGAAACGCCGTTTTTTATTTTTTCAAACAGACTTTCGTTTGACGCGAATCCTTGAATTATAATATTTTTCATTAAACCCCTCGTTAGATCAAACGTTTTTCTTGCTCCAATTAATTATCTCTCTCGACAACTTGCTTATATCTTCGTCGGTATGAAGATAAGTAATCGAAATTCTTACTCTCGAAGCGTTCGGAGGAACCGTAGGGGGACGAATACTTGGAGCGTATATCCCTTTTTCCTTGAGAAAGTTCATTAATTCTATAGATTTTGAATTTGATTTTACTATAATCGGAACAATTTGCGAGCGCGAAGCGCCGACGTCGACTCCGTTTTCCTTTAATAGCGCCGCAAAATTTTCCGCTTTCAGCAACACCTCCTTGCCACGGTTTTCCGTTAAAATTATCTCGTAAGACCTGTTAAGCGCGCCTATAATAAACGGCGGCAACGAGGTCGTAAAAATAAACGAGCGGCAAGAGTTTATAAAATAGTCGTAAAGAATTTCATCGCATGCGGCAAAAGCTCCAAACGCTCCAAAACTCTTGCCTAAAGTCCCTATGATAACGTCTACTTTATCCTGTAAATTATACATAGAAGTTATTCCGGCATAGTCGTCCCCAAAAAGCCCTGCGCTATGAGCTTCGTCCGCGATTAGTAACGTTTCATATTTTTGAGATAACTCGGCAATTTCAACAAGAGGTGCGATATCCCCTTCCATACTAAATACCGAGTCCGTTATTATAATTTTTTTCTCGACATCTCTATTTTTAATTAATAATTTTTCAAGGAATTCGACGTCTTTATGCGGATATCGCTCAATTTTGGCTTTAGATAGAAATATTCCGTCATAAATCGAAGCGTGGTTTAATTTATCGCAAAATACTACGGTTTTTTCGTCGGCTAGAGCTGATACTATCCCGATATTTGCATTATATCCCGAATTAAACATTAACGCGCGCGCTTTTTTATTCCAGCCGGCAAATTTTTTTTCAAGGTTTGAAACGTTCGTAAACGTTCCGGAAACGAGTCTGGACGCTCCGGTCCCGGCCCCCCATTTAAGAGCTTCGGCGTTTCCCGCGCTTATAACGGATAACTCCTTTGTTAATCCCAAATAGTCGTTATTTGAAAAATTAATATATTTTTTGTTATTTATCTCTATATACTTGCCTTCCGTTTTATCTATAGAATTCAGCGCGCGATAATTATCCCGATTCTTTTTTTCGTTTAGTTTTTTAGCGAAAATATCGCCCCATTTTCCGATCATGACAACCAACCTCTTACCGTTTTTTTATCAGGAAAATATTTCAATTTTGATTCGACGTCTCCAAAAATGTAATTTTCCGTATCGACTCCAATAATTCTCGGAAAAAGATAAATATTATCCAATCCGGATAATCTCTTTATAGTTTTGTAATTGTCCTCTTCTATATCCGTCGGTAAAATATCTTCGGTTAATAAAATTACCGCTCCTGTTTTAATGCAAGATTGTCTAATGAAATTGAGATTTAATAAAACGTCGTTTATAGCTCCCAATCCGGCTCGGCTCACTAACGCGACGTTTAGGTTTAGCCTTTTAGGTATATCGGAAATAAAACCCCCCTTTTCGCTTAACGGAACTAAAAGCCCTCCGGCTCCCTCGACCGCAATCGCGTCGAATTCATAAGATTTTTTTTTATAACTTTCGATAATATTCTCTATGCAAATCTCTTTTTTTTCTATCGCCGCCGACAAATGGGGCGACGCGGGTTTGTCAAACAAATAATCGCTTTGGTAAGAAATATTTTTTTTATCAGAATTAAATCTCGATACAAATTCCGAATCGGGAGATCTAATCTCGCCGTCTATATAGACCGCTCCGGTTTGAACGGGTTTATAATATAATACTTTATTATATATCTCTGAAAATAGTCTGCATAATATTGCCGATATAACGGTTTTACCTATTCCCGTCGAAGTAGCCGTAACAAATAAACCTTTCCCCATCTATCCCCTCTTAGCTTGTCGTAATCTATCAAAAAAAATCAAAAAGGTCAAATAAACTATTACCCTTCGCAAAACGTAACTCATAGAAATTTATAAAAAAAAGAGGAGGTCGTTTAAGACTCTCCTCTTCGCTAAATAATCTAAACTTTAACTATTCGATAGTAACGGCGTTCTTGTAATATACGCAGTAAGCGTGTCCGCCGGCTTCGTATTGAGTATAAGCTTTGGTAAGACCAAGAGACGCGCTCGGCGTCCAAGATTCGTAGTTGTTCCAACCCGTCTTACCGATCTTAATGGCGACTTGCTCGGCTCCTTGGTTTCCGATATAAGCCGCGTATATACCGTTTTCAGCTTTTGCAACGTAAACTCTACTCCCTTTCTGAACGCCGTTGGCTTTTCTAATCTTTATTAGATTGTTAATAGCCTTGGTCATATAAGTTCCTCTATCTTCCCAGTCTTGGATAAATACGCAAGGTATGCCGGGGTGAGTTAGTATGAACGCATACGCCGCTTGAGTCGAAACGCCTTTCGCGCTTCCCGATACTCCCCAAAGCATGGTGTTTCTGCCGACGCTGTGGTGATTCAAGTCGATGTCGTGATTGTGAACAAACGTAACGGCCGCTTCAGACCACCAACCGATTAGTCCGTAGTTGGTATTCGCCCCTACCGAGCCCAAATAATTTCCGTACATATTGCTTGTGCTGGCTAAAGCGCTATACAGACTGTCTCTCATAGCAAAGTCGAATACCATCGTCTTGTTGCCGGATCTGTTGACCATGTCGCTCAGCATTTGTCTGCTTCCCGAAGGCTTCTCGCCGACGGAGAGGTACGGCTTGGAGGAGGCGTTGTATTCGCCCAAATATAACGGATCGTATCCCCCTATCATATCGTATCTCCATCCGTCGAATCCGGCGTTTGTCGAACTCTTTAGCCATGTAAGCCACGTCTTAATTTTTGTTCTTGTAGAAGAATTCCAGTGGTTAATATCGCACGATCCCGTAAAATCTTCGTTATAGTAAGTTCTTCCGCCGTAAGACCACGACCCCTCGCTGGCCGTACCGTTCATACAAGTATTGCAAGCTTTCCAGCCGGAATCGTTAATAACGTCGAGCGAACCTTTTATAAAATCCGCCGCTACCATTGAGTTTGCGGCATAGTCGTATTTACACCAAATTCCGTGAGGACATTTAGATTTAGCGGATCTGTGGTTGACTACTATATCGGCAATGACGTATTTCTTTGGCGACGCATGCAGAGCGGAAATCAAAGATTTTAAAGAAGCTTGAGTCCCATAGTCTGAATTAAGATTAGCCCAATCTCCCGGCATATAACCGTATCCGTCGGCCGACTGAGCCGGAGGCGGCAGATAAATGACGTTGTAATAGGTTCTTAATTTTGTTCTTATGCTGTATAGGTAGTTATACCAGGTCTTCGAATTTTTGCCGTTTTTAGAGTTCCAATGAAAAGCTTGCAGCATAACGTCCCCGTTGCTTCCGTTATACGGAATGTCCGTACCGGAGGAACTGGCGGATTGATCGACAATCGCGACCTCTTCGTCGACTACAGCCTGATTGTCGTTCAATAAAGCTCCGTTCGAGCAAGATACGCCTACCAAAAAGGTCAGCGCTACAAATAATTTAACTAATTTACTCATTTTTTCTTCCTTGTTAAAAACCAAATTTAAAAGACGCCAACGGCGTCGTTTTTCAACTTCGGATATAATAGAGACAAAAAGACCAAATCTCTTATCTCGACAATATCCGGTCGTTTGACTTTTTCAAACGTCCCATAGCTGTTTTGCTAAACAAACGGCTACGGTAAAGTCTGCCTCTTTTTACGCGCCTCCTTTCTAATTATTAAATTTTGTTTTTAATCTAAAAAAATTACTTTCTCTATGTTTTGAAATATAAGCTATTTTTGTAGTTTTTGCAATAAATATATACCCTAGTTTTAACTAGGAAAAACCCTAGTTAAAACTTATTAATAAATTTTTTTTAATATTATTCTTATTACAGACGTCTTTTTGTCGTTAATACTTTGATAAATAAAAAAGAGGCGTCTCCAAACGGAGCGCCTCTTTTTTAAGTCGTCGTATAATATTTATACGATTATTCGATAGTAACGGCGTTCTTGTAATATACGCAGTAAGCGTGTCCGCCGGTTTCGTATTGAGTATAAGCTTTGGTAAGACCAAGAGCCGAATTTGGCGTCCAAGATTCGTAGTTGCTCCAACCCGTTTTACCGATCTTAATAGCGACTTGTTCGGCTCCTTCGGTTCCGATATAAGCCGCGTATATACCGTTTTCAGCTCTTGCAACGTAAACTCTACTCCCTTTTAGAACGCCGTTGGCTTTTCTAATCTTTATGAGATTGTTGATAGCTTTGGTCATATAAGTTCCTCTATCTTCCCAGTCTTGGATAAATACGCAAGGTATGCCGGGGTGAGTTAGTATGAACGCATACGCCGCTTGAGTCGAAACGCCTTTCGCGCTTCCCGATACTCCCCAAAGCATGGTGTTTCTGCCGACGCTGTGGTGATTCAAGTCGATGTCGTGATTGTGAACAAACGTAACGGCCGCTTCAGACCACCAACCGATTAGTCCGTAGTTGGTATTCGCCCCTACCGAGCCCAAATAATTTCCGTACATATTGCTTGTGCTGGCTAAAGCGCTATACAGACTGTCTCTCATAGCAAAGTCGAATACCATCGTCTTGTTGCCGGATCTGTTGACCATGTCGCTCAGCATTTGTCTGCTTCCCGAAGGCTTCTCGCCGACGGAGAGGTACGGCTTGGAGGAGGCGTTGTATTCGCCCAAATATAACGGATCGTATCCCCCTATCATATCGTATCTCCATCCGTCGAATCCGGCGTTTGTCGAACTCTTTAGCCATGTAAGCCACGTCTTAATTTTTGTTCTTGTAGAAGAATTCCAGTGGTTAATATCGCACGATCCCGTAAAATCTTCGTTATAGTAAGTTCTTCCGCCGTAAGACCACGACCCCTCGCTGGCCGTACCGTTCATACAAGTATTGCAAGCTTTCCAGCCGGAATCGTTAATAACGTCGAGCGAACCTTTTATAAAATCCGCCGCTACCATTGAGTTTGCGGCATAGTCGTATTTACACCAAATTCCGTGAGGACATTTAGATTTAGCGGATCTGTGGTTGACTACTATATCGGCAATGACGTATTTCTTTGGCGACGCATGCAGAGCGGAAATCAAAGATTTTAAAGAAGCTTGAGTCCCATAGTCTGAATTAAGATTAGCCCAATCTCCCGGCATATAACCGTATCCGTCGGCCGACTGAGCCGGAGGCGGCAGATAAATGACGTTGTAATAGGTTCTTAATTTTGTTCTTATGCTGTATAGGTAGTTATACCAGGTCTTCGAATTTTTGCCGTTTTTAGAGTTCCAATGAAAAGCTTGCAGCATAACGTCCCCGTTGCTTCCGTTATACGGAATGTCCGTACCGGAGGAACTGGCGGATTGATCGACAATCGCGACCTCTTCGTCGACTACAGCCTGATTGTCGTTCAATAAAGCTCCGTTCGAGCAAGATACGCCTACCAAAAAGGTCAGCGCTACAAATAATTTAACTAATTTACTCATTTTTTCTTCCTTGTTAAAAACCAAATTTAAAAGACGCCAACGGCGCCGTTTATAACTCCCGGACGTCAAGATTACCGACAATTTTGACGTCGCGTCCCATTTGTAAAATCTCATAGAGCGTCGCTATCAACTTAACCCGTTAAATCGACGCCAATAAAATCGTTTGCTTAGTTTGTTTCTTTTGTTTCTTTTGTTTCTTTATTCCGAGCCGCCTCCTTATCGTTAAAATTTTGATTTTAATTTTAAGTAATAATACTTTTTGTATGATTTGTAATATAAGGCTCTTTTGCAAATTTTGCAACATAGTTTTACCCTAGTATTTATTGGTAAATACCCTAGTTTTTGTTTATTTGGCAATATTTCGAGTTATTGTTAGAACCGTCTAATCTTTCTTAAATATTTGCTTTAAATTTAAGCCGTTCTAGAAACGCTTTTTTCGTATTAATATTTTCTGTTTTTTCAAGGTTGGGATCGTTAGAAAAAATATCCTCGGCGTCGTTTTTGGCGTCTTTCAAAATCTCAAAATCCGTTTTTAAATCGGCGTATTTAAACTTAGGAAGCCCAGATTGTTTAGTCCCCAAAAAATCGCCCGGTCCTCTAAGCTCGAGGTCTTGCTCGGCAATGGCAAATCCGTCCGTAGAATTTTTAATAATCTCAAGCCGTTTTTTTCCCTCTTCGCTCAAATCGCTAAATTTACTTATCAAAATCATATAAGCTTCTCTGTTATTTCTCCCCACCCTACCGCGCAACTGGTGCAGAGTCGAGAGCCCGTATCGCTCGGCATTTTCAACGACTATTACGTTGGCGTCCGGAATATCAAGCCCAACCTCTACGACCGTCGTTGCGGCTAATATTTTATACTCCCCGCGCCTAAATTTTTCAATAATTTCATCTTTCGCGGCGGAAGTCATCCTGCTATGTATAATCCCCGTCCCAAATTGGCTAAACTCTTTACTGAGTTTGCTATACTCTTCCTCAAGGTTTTTCAATTCGGAGTTATCCCCCTCTTCGATTTGAGAATAAACAAAAATCCCCCTGCCGTTTTCAAGGAGAATATTTTTTAACCACCGCCTCATTTTTTTTAACCGTTCTTCGTCGTCGTCTATTACCCAAGTTTTCACGGGGATTCTACCGCTAATCTTACCTTTCATAATAGTCAACTCTAAGTCCCCATAGAGAGCCAGAGCTAAAGATTGAGGAATCGGCGTCGCCGTCATTAATAATATGTCCACTTGCTCCCCTTTGCTCGACAGATTCAACCTCTGTTCTACGCCAAACCGCTGTTGTTCGTCTATAACGACGTAACCGAGATTTTTGTAAACCGCGTCTTTACTAAAAAGGGAGTGAGTCCCCACTATAAGATCTATCTCTCCGTTTGCCAGATCGGACAAAACGGTTTCTCTCTCTTTTTTTTGAACGTTCCCCGTCAGAAATCCGATTTTGACGTCGACAACCGAACATATTCTTTTTATATTGTCGTAATGTTGCCGCGCTAAAACTTCCGTCGGCGCCATATACGCAGTCTGCTCTCCGGACTCTATAACCGATAAAATCGATAAAAGCGCGACAATTGTCTTACCGCACCCTACGTCCCCTTGAGCCAATCGGGACATTACCTTACGAGAAAAAAGATCTTTTTCTATCTCTTCAAGCGCTTTCTCCTGATATTCGGTCAATTTAAAAGGGAGCGCCGATAGGACTTTGTTTTTATAGTCAAATTTTACGCTCTTTCTACTTTTACTGATATTTGAAATTTTATTTTTTCTATTTAACAAAAACAGTTGCTGAAAAAAAAATTCTTCGTATATGAAAGATTTTTTTGCATGAAAAAACCTTTCCAGACTATCGGGGTAATGAAGGTTTTTAATAACATCTTTTTTGTTTAATAATCCTCTTTTGGCGATCAATCTCGCCGGCAAATCGTTTTCTATAGAATTGTAGTATTTTTGTAAAGAATACTCGACCGAATTTCTTATTAATTTCTGAGTCATTCCGCTTATAAGAGGATACAAAGGGACCAATCTGGGAGTATAATTATCCGACAACTCTTCATATTCAAAGTTAGAACATTGATATTCGCCGTAATTAAAACTGAATTTCCCCGTTATGTAATATTTTTCGCCCATTTTAAGAGAGTTTTTGAGAAAATTTCTATTAAAACAGATAAGAGCGCCGTAATTACTCCCGTCATTAATTAATATTTTTAGGAATTTACGATAACCTCTGCCGATCATACGGTAGTCTACCACCATGGCGACGACTGTCGACTCAGGGCGATTAACCGCCTCTTCCAACGTACAAGTCTTGGTTCTGTCGGAAAATTTCCTCGGAAAATATTGCAGCAACTCGCCGATAGAGTGGATATTAGCTCTATTCAAAATGGAAACGGCTCTTTTACCGACGCCCTTAAGCGTCTCTACTTTTACATTTAGTTCGTTAAGTATCGACATTTGGCTCCGATTAAAATTTCACTACGCCGTTTAACAAATTTAAAACCAACGCAAGCAGATACCTGCCGATAAATCCGGCGATTATTAATACCGCAATCAAGAGAACCAAATAAATTTTTTCGTTATGAATAGACTTAATCGGAATAATTCTTCTAAAATGTAACAGTATCGGGTCTAATATAGATTTAATACTATTAACGATAGGATTGTAAGAATATGGCAGAAACATCTTAGTTAGTAGTTGTATAATCGCAATAATTACCATTATTGTAACAATCGTTATCAATAAAGAGTCCGCCGCAAAGAAAAGAACTTCAATCATATAAAAAACGACTCTATTTACGGCAAAGTTTATAAAAACGTCGATAACTACCTTATTTAATATCGAAAGTATAAAGAACGGTACAAGAATCGATAAATCCAGAATACCTACTCTTATAGGAAATCTTTTCTTGAAAAAATTTAAAATCGGGTCGGTAATTCTGTTCAACCAATAAGTAAATTGCGAAGGGGGGAGCGTAAGCCATGAAAATATAACCCTAACGGTCAATAAAAGCAGTAAAGCGTTTGACGCCGTTAATAATAATGTTCCAATAAATCTCATAGTTTTCCTCTAACCGAATCGGATAGTAATAAGTTTTATATTTAAAATTTTAATTTAATTTTCTCAAAAAGCTCGGATAAATTCCCGTTAATCAAGCCGTATTGAGCGTCGCTCATACCGCTCCCCTTGAGTACGGTTCGAGCGGTATTTTCGGTTAAAAATTCCGTATGTATATGCGCGTCCGAGCTCAATATCGATTTGCATTCGTAAAGATCGCATAGTCTCGCCACATGACCGTTTGTCATACCATGTCCGCGCTTTGCCGTTATCTCCAGATATACGCCCGTCTCTTTGGCTCTTTTCGCATCCTCGTCCGTAATCAGCCCGGGATGAGCCAATATATCGACTCCGGCTTCTATAGCCGCCCTGTTGGTCCCGGGCTCCACCGGCTCTATGGGCGATTCGCCGTGAACTATAATAAGCGGAACTTTTAAATTCCGCGCGAGATTAACGATTTTTTCAATTTTCTTAGCCGGAACGTGGGTTATCTCTACGCCGGGAATAACTTCTATATCCCACCCCGATTCTTTCGTCTCTTCGGCGCATCTTTTCAACCCTTCAAATACAAATTCTATATTAGAAAAATCGACGTGATCCGTTATCCCCAATATTTTATACCCCGCTACGTAAGCCCTTCTAACATGCTCCGCGGGGGACAACGCTCCGTCGGATAAAAATGTATGCGTATGAAAATCTATCATAATTGTCCTTTTAAAATTTTGCTTGCAATCGCTTTTAAGCCGTTATTAAAAATTAACTTCTCTTTACAATAGGGGCATACCGCCTCTTCTACCGAAACCTCCCCCATACACCCCCGGCAAAAATATTTCGCGCACTTTTGACAAAACCCCGACGGAGCGTCTTTCGGCAATCCGTCGAGCTCTTTCGGCGTCATCTCTTCCATATAAACCGACTCTTTTTCAATCGTCCACTTCTTAGAGCAAACGTCGCAAGATATATCCTGATAGAGATGAGACTTTATTCTAAGATGAAGAGAGTACGCCCGATCAAAAGATTTGTCGTCTATAAGCTGTTTTGTAATCATATAGGCGTTTTTATAATCGCCAGATTTATAAAACGATTCGGCTAGATTCAACGCAAATTCGCCGTTATCCCTATCGATATCCAAAGCTTTGTAGTAGTACTTTTGAGCGTTAACAATATCCCCTTTTGAGAGATATACGTTGCCCAATAAATTTTCAACGGAGCCGTCTTTTGGAAGAATAGCCCGATAGAGCTCGATGGTATTTATCGCCTCCCTAAAATCGTTTAAACGATAGCACGCGACTACGTAACTATAAATAACGCCGCTATCCTTAACTTCGTTCATCGCCGCGCCAAGCGCCTCTTTCGCTTTGTCGTATTTGTCCTTTCCTAGATACGCCAACCCTATGTTGTATAAAACCTCGGCGTTCAAACCGACGTCTTTATTAATATTTGAAAATATTTCCAAAGCTCCGTCAAAATCTTTTATATCCGTCAATATTTTACCATACTCTATAAGAACGTCGTCGTAACCTTCGTATTTGGGATTGGCTCGCTCAAAATATTTTTTACTCTCTTTAACTTTTCCGCTCTTTGATAATAATATCAATTTTTGACAAATAATTTTATTCAACAACTCCTTGTCGATCTCTCCTTTGAGAGCGTCGTCGATAACCTTCAAAGATTTTTTATAGTCGCCGTTTAGAATTAATATTTTTGCCTTCAAAAAAGAGAGCTTCGGGCTCAAATCTTTTTCTTCTATATTATTGATCTCCGTCAAAGCCATTTTTAGCAGACCAAGTTCTATCTCCGCTTCGAGCAGTAAGCCAATCAACTCTTCGTCAAGAAATATAGAGACTCTGCTTTGCTTAATTAATTCGTAAACCTCCCTATACTCGCGCCTTTCATAAAGTAATTTTGCGAGAGCTTTAACCGACTTGACGTCCGGTTTTTTATCGACGGAATATTTTAGAATTATCGCCGCTCCCGCCGGGTCGGTTTTTAAAATAGAGTTCGCCGCTTGCAATAATTTTTCTTTACCCTCGTCTAACTCGCCGGTATCTATGAGAGCCTTTCCAAGTTTGATCAAAACAGTCGGCGAGTTTGGATCTATCAGATACGCTCTGTTAAGATACTCCAATCCCTTTTGATAATCGTTATTCTTCAACCATATTGTCGAGTAGTCGGTCAATAAATCTACGTCTTTAGTATCCCCGTCGACAATCTTCCCCAATAACTCGATGGCTTCCGTATCTCTATTGGTTTTGATCAACGCTCTACCGTAATTTATACGATACTCCTCTACCGCTTCGTTTAGTTTTGCCGCCTTGCTATAATTACTAAGCGCTTCCGGATATTGCTCAAATAAATAGTATAAATTCCCGACGCGGTTATATATCTTATCGTCCGCTCTTCCGTACAATAACCCTTTATTATAATAATATAACGAGAGATCGTATCTGTTTTGCTCGTAAAAATCGTTACCCTGCATAAAAAAAACGTCGGGGCGTTTAGGCATATTCAAAATATGCTCAAAATTCAGTATCTCGGTAGAGATGGAAAAATTCTCAAATATTATATTGTAAATCTCGGTTTTCTTTTCGCTGATAAACTGAATCCCTATATCGCCCTCTAAGTCCGGCGTGTGATCGATATTCATAACGACGGTCTCGTCTATGATAACGGTAGTCGTATCTTCAAATACGGATAGAAAAAAGTTATACTTATCTTTAAAAAGATTTTGATCCGTTATTTTTATCCACGAAGTTTGAAAAGTCGGCTCGGCGTCTTTTATCACGGAAAATTTTATAAATTTTCCGTCTTTTAAAGAAAAATAGCAGTGGTTTAACGAATCTTTATATCTAAAATAGAATCTCAACTCTTTATCTTTTTGATCCATATCCGACTTAGCGGTAAAAGATATAATGAAATTTTTCTCTTGTCTCCAATACTTAACGTCAAAATTAATTGCAGAAAATTTTTCTACTTTCCCGTCGGCTATGAGACTGTTTTTTTCCAACGAAAGAAAATTTGCTCTTTCATTTATTAATACTTTATCTTGCGAATCGCTCATTCTTTCTTACCTTAAGAATATTTTTCTTTAAGATAAGATATTTCGTCAAAAAAGAAAAGAAATATTACAAAATTTTAAAAATTATGTCTAAAGGTTTCATCCTTTACGACTCCGTCCGTATCGTCGGCCGTTAAGAACTTATTCTCGGTCGTCGATCCGTCCCCGGACTGCATCTCTTCCGGTATTCCAAGATATATAGCGCCTAATATATACCCAGTTTCATCGACTATGGGCTTATAAACGGCGACATACCACTTATTAACTACGAAAGCTCTACCAAAATAAACTCTACCCGTCATAACGGTCTGGAAAACCTTGCTCTCTTTGGTTATAATAGTGCCGATAGCTCTCGTATCGTCAAAATTTCTTACGGTTGTCGCTACTCTTATCAGAGCGTCGTCTATAGTCTGGAATATAGTTACGGAAGTGTTGGTTTTTTTCGATATACCGTCGACTAACTCGACGTTTCCGGTAACTATTAGATTGCCGATTTGCAGCTCTTGAACGCTGTTTCCTCCTATTTTTACCACATTTCCCGTCGGTAAGAATTGAGAGCCGTATTCGGCTAATATTTTATTTACTTCGATCAATTTAGCTCTTAATATCTCTTCGATATGAGATTGGTTCTCTTTGACGCTCTCGGGACGCACGTCGAACTGACCGACAAACTTCTGAAGCTCTAAAGTCTGCTCGACAAAATCCGTCATCGCTTGCGATACCTTTTCGCTGTCTCCGAGATTGTCTTGAGCGATGTCCGATATGTGATTGATGGCTGAAAGTATCTCTTGCGAACTGACTTTCATCTTTTGTATCTCGTCCGAAATTGTTCTTACGAGACCGGCTATAAGTTCGTTAGACATAGCTATATCTTTCAATATTCCGGTCGTATTCTTCGAATATTTTACCCCTTCCTGAATAATTTTATTATTATTCCCGATAAGTTCTTGAATTCTATTAGCCGCGTGCGTCGATTTTTCCGCGAGCTTCCTGATCTCGCCCGCTACTATGCTAAATCCTTTACCGGCTTCTCCCGCTCTAGCCGACTCAATAGACGCGTTTAACGACAGAAGGTTAGTCTGCTCGGCGATCTCGTTTATCATTCCGATAATATTCGTGATTTCCAACGAGCTGTTTTCTATCTTGAGCATCTCGCTTTCGAGCTTTTGCATGGATTCCATACCGATATTCGCCTTCTTCAACGCTTGCGAAGTATAATCGTTAGCTTTTGACGACTCTTTAGCTATGGTCTCTACCATCAAATTCATATTCTCAAAATTTCGTTGCGTCTCCTCGACGGTAACAGCTTGAGTGTTAGCCGAGTCCTTAACGGAGTTGGAGGAGCGAAACAGTTGTCTTAAATTTTTCGTTAAAATGATAATCGCTATATATATTTTCTGGTTTAAATTTTTGAGAGTGTCCACCATATTTGAGAAAGAATTAATAAGATCTCCTATCTCGTCTTTTCTACCCGCCAGAAATCTAACGGTAAGATCCCCCCGAGCGACAATTTGCGATTTATCAATAATTTCTTTCAACGGCTTAACTAAAAGTCTCGATAGATAAAAATTCAACAAAAAAACGACAAATATCAAGAAAACAATCGATCCCGGTATTATAACCAACGACAAATTTACTACCTGTCTGACGGCTTCGTCTCTGACCAACTTTGTATTCGTCTTTACTTCGTCGAGATAAAACCCGGTGCCTATGATCCATTTCCAGTTGTAATAAATTTTTCCGAACGATATTTTATCCTTATCCGTCTCTACGCCGTCTTTCAAGGGCTTTACCCATTTGTGCTGAATATACCCCTCGTTATCCTTTAAACACAGTTCGCTCATCGCTTCAAATACGTTTTGATTTGTATCTTTAACGGTATTAAACTGATCCCCTTCCGGATTAGTATTGACTAACTCGGGACTTAACGGTTCAAGTATAACCATAGGTATTGGGGAAGTCGTATCGGTAATCCAAAAATATCCGTTATCGTCGTTATATTTGAAATATTTGATAATATTTATAGCTCTTACTTTATAGTCCTCCTCAATCCTCTCTATCATATAAGAGTCCGAGCCGTTTTGAATCAGTTTTTTCTCTTCCAACTTAAAATCGCTATAAATTCTATCTATTATCGAATAAGCGTTTAAACAGTAATCTCTTATCATTTTTTTGTTTATCTGAAGAAGATTTTCTTCGGCAACTTTAATACTTTTTAAGGTATTAAACGAAGCGTCTAATACTATATAAAAGGCTATAAGCGCTTGGAATATTACAAATATTATTAAAAATATTTTTAATAATGAAAATTTTAAAGACCTTACTTTCTCTTTCTTTGGCTTTTTAATTACTTTAGGCCTCTCTTTTTTTATCTTCTTTTTGTTTTTCATCTCTTTCTCGTTTCGGTTTTTTTATAATATCGGAATATCCGCCCAATTATTTATAATTTAACGCGTAAAATACCTTTATATATTGAATATTTTTTTAATAAATACTATAAATTTATCATGGACGTATTTAATAAAAATAAAAGAACGGAAATAATGAAATCCGTCAAATCAAACAATAACAGATCCACCGAGTTAAAGTTAATCAAAATTTTCAAGGAAAATAATATAAAGGGGTGGAGACGAAACTATAAAGCGATTGGCAAACCGGATTTTGTGTTTTTGAAAAAAAAGACGGCGATTTTTGTCGACGGATGCTTTTGGCACGGACATAATTGCAGGAATACCACTCCAAAAGATAACTCGGATTATTGGGACGCAAAAAGAGAGAGAAACAGAATAAGAGACGAAATTATAAACAAGCGTTTTACAAATAGAAAATGGAATGTTATAAGAATATGGGAGTGCGAACTAAAAGAGATAAACAGAGAATTGTTGATAAAAAAAATTGACGCTCTTATAAAATAATTGATATAATCAGACGTTTAGCGTAATATGCTTTGTCTTAATAAAATTCGTTAAGGAAAAAAATGATTAATAAATTGATGTATAAAATCGGAGGCGGTATTTCAACTTTTATCGAAGGGATATTCGCCCCTCTTAATATTCTGCCTTACGCGGTATCTGCGCTGGTTCGAGATAAAAGAGAAGTAAGAAAAACCTACTCTATGCTCTTTTACAAAGAAGTATTTAACGTAGGCGTAAAAGCTCTGCCGTTATCGCTGGTTATGGGACTCTCTATAGGCGCTCTATCGGTGATACTATTTCCTTTTGAGACAATAAGTTTTGGTATCGATAACATATACGGCAGTATGTATGTAAATCTGCTTTTTCGCGAAACGGCTCCGCTTATAACTTCGTTAATCGTTATCATCAGATCGTCGATTGGCATTACTATCGAGCTGACTCAGATGAGCATAGACGGAGAAATAGATACCTTAGAGATTATCGGCATAAATCCTATCCAATATCTCGGATCTTTCCGGGTATTTGCCGGATTTCTATCGGTTCCGATTTTAACGATATATTTTGCTTTTTTTTCGCTTATATCGGGAATGCTTGTTACATATTCCCTATATAATATTCCGATGAACGTATATATCGCCGAAACCCTCGACGTTATGAATTTGAAGGATTTTATTATTTTGATAATTAAGACGGTATTCGGCGGTTTTACGATTTTTATAATCGCTATTCATAACGGGCTTACGGCGGCAAAAGACCGCAGCATGGTCGCCTCAAAAACAATAAAATCGATTATTTCTTCGATTTTTATCATAATTATTGTTAATTTGTTAATAACGGTAAGTTTTTATGCGTCAAGATAAAGCGACAATTAAATTTGAAAACGTAACATTAGATTTTGAGAAAGAAAATAAATTTATCAATTTGAATTTAGACATTCTTCAGGGAGAAAAAGTCTTCGTAACGGGTCAAAACGATAAAAACCGCACGACTCTTTTATATTTAATCTTAGGCGTCGCCAAGCCCTCTTCGGGTAGAGTTATCGTTTTGGACAAAAATCTAAAAACTCTTAACAAAATCAAGCTGTTTGAGATAAGAAAAAAGATCGGATACGCTCATCCTCAAAGGGGGCTTTTAAGAAACATAACGGTTGAAGAAAATATTTTGCTGCCGGCAAGATTTAATTATAGTATAAACTACGATTTCTATAAAGCGCGATACGAAAAAATTATCCAAAAATTTGATCTCTCAAAATATACGGATAAACTAGGTTGGCGTCTGGAAAATATTATAGAGAAGAGAACGTTGATAGCGCGTTCGATAATTCACGATCCGGATATTCTTTTATTAGACGAACCGACTACCTACATAGAAGAAAAAGATAAAGCGGAGATAAAATATTTAGTCGACGACGTATTGCCGAAAGAATTCTTAAAAGAAACTTGCTCCACCATAATAACGACGGAAGACGACGATTGGGCTAAACTGAGCGCAGATAAAAACATCGATATTAATACAAAATAATTTGAATTTTCAGACGCGCTTGTCGGCTCAAGCAAAACCGATTGATTTTAAATTTTAACTATTTATCAAAATTTACGGCGCTGCCAATTAACTCGCGCGGTTTGGCGCCTCTCTGAGGTCCGACTATCCCCATCTCCTCCATCTCTTCCACTATGCGCGCCGCTCTGTTATATCCTATGTTAAGCCGCCTTTGTAGATAAGAGGCGCTAGCCTTTCCCATCTGGTAAACAATCTCTAAAGCTTGATCAAACAACGGGTCCTTAGACTCCCCGCTGAACGGAGAGTCGTCGTCGCTATCCGTATCTTCATACTCTTTTATCGCCTCCGTCAAATCTATATAGTTTGGTTCGGCTATTTTCTTCCAATGATCGGCAATAAGATCGACCTCCTCTTTTGAGAGATAAGCCCCTTGAATTCTTATCGGGAAAGGTTGCGTCGGACTAAGATAGAGCATATCCCCCTGTCCTAATAGCTTCTCAGCCCCCTTTTGATCCATTATGATTCTGCTGTCTTGCAGAGATATTACCTGAAACGCAATCCGAGCCGGAATATTCGCCTTGATCAACCCGGTAATAACGTCGGAGGAAGGTCTCTGCGTAGCAAGAACCAAAAGAATTCCAACGGCTCGGGCTTTTGCGGCTAATCTGGCAAACAATATCTCCGCTTCTTTCCCCGAAGTTGTCATAAGGTCTGCAAATTCGTCTATAAAAGCCACTATAAAAGGGAGGTCTTCAAGATACGCTTTTTTAGTTTTTCGACCGCTTCTGTATTCGACAATATCCCTAACCCCCATTTCGTCAAGCAAAGAGTATCTTCGCTCCATTTCATATAGAAGGTATTTCAAAGCTATAAGCGCCTCTTTCGAGTCTGTAATTACCGGACACAACAGATGCGGTATATCGTTGTACGGCTTTAACTCGACAATTTTTGGATCGATAAAGATCATCTTCAATTCTTCGGGCGGTTTAGAAAACAGGATCGAACAGATAAACGAATTTACGCATACAGACTTCCCCGCTCCCGTAGCTCCCGCGATAAGAATATGCGGCATTTTATAAAGATCGACTACAATTATATTCCCGTAGATATCCTTTCCCAAACCGATCGGTATATTATATTTTGACTCGCTAAAAGTTTTGCTGTTAACGATTTCTTTAAAATTTACTATTTCTCTTTTCCTATTTGGTATCTCGATACCGACGACCTTTTCGCCGGGAATCGGAGCGATTATTCTAATAGATTGAGCGGCGAGTCTCAAAGCAAGGTTGTTCGATAAACTTTCGATTTTTGATAATTTTACGCCGGGAGCGGGATTAATCTTGAACAGAGTAACGACCGGACCGTGGATAATATCGACAACCTTAGCGTTAATACCGAATTCCTTCAACGTCTCTTCAAGTATAACCGCCGATTCCCGCTCTTCAGCGTGAAATTCCCCCAAATTCAACTTTTTACCGCCGTTCAACATATCCATATCCGGAAATTTATTAACCTTTTCATTTTCAAAGTTTTTCGCCTCTCCCGAATAAAAGCCCTCCTCATTAAATTCCTCTTCCGTATTATCAAAGTTATTTTCAAATATTTTATCAAAATCGACGTTGACGATCTCTTCGGCGTCGTCTACGCAATCCGCGCAGTCTATCTCCTGTTCGGTTTGAATTTCCTCAAAGTCTGCTATAGAACTATCGATTTTGTCTGAAAGCGAAATAACGGATAATTTTTTGTCGTCATATCCCGGATTATCGTCGTTCCCCGAACGGTAGTCCGCGTCGTCTACTAATATATAATCGGTCCTGTTTTTATCCGATAAAACCGGATAATTTTTATTTTCGCCTTTCCAGTTTTCGGGCCAAGTTTCTTTTACTTTATCGTAATATTTAATCTTACTATTTTTTATCTCTTCGTAAACTTTGTTAGGAATTCTACCGCTAAACGTATCTACCTCTTCGTAAAGTTCATACTTTTTATCCTGCTTTAAAACAAACTTTTTCGGCTTGACGTCGCTTTTTTTTGGAAACACTGGTTTTTCAACCCGATTTGTCGAATTCTCATAAATAACTTTTGACAGCCACGGAATATTTTCTTTTTTAACGTTTTTTACGCGATTATTTTCAAATATATCGTTCACATAAGTATATTTAAATTTATTTTTATTTTGCTTTTTGATTTTTTCATCGTTAAATTTTGTTAAATTTAAAACAAATTGAGAAATCCCGTATCTGTAAGGAAAAAGAAAAAGAAAAAAAGAAAAAAAGAATATTGCAATGTATATAAAATTCGGAAGTATCCTACCGCTTTTATTAATTAATTCGTTTACTTTTATACCATATAGCCCGCCGCTAATGTCTCCGATTTGTAAATATTCAAAAAACGGCGGGATGCCTAACATTAATATCGATAAACCGATCAGCGAATAAATTTTTACATTTTTTTCAATTTTTAACAACGGTATTACAGAGATTATTATAAAAAATGAAAAGAGAAGAATTCCAAAACTGCCGATTTGTCCGTATATAAACGCTTCAAATTTATTTGAAATCTCCCCCAAATATTTAGAATTCATAACGGCGCTATCAACCAAAGATATAATAGCCGCTATAGATATAAGAAGCGTTATCGAGGTAAAAAAAAATTTTGCTTTTTTATTAATCACAATATTTTTATTCCTCCCAAAATAATAATATATGATCTTATAATTTCAGGTTACGGTTAGAAAAAATATATCAAAAGAGATACTCCGATCGGTATTATCATATAAACGCCGAACGCCCAAAATTTCCCTTTTTTTATAATACCAAATAGCGCTTTCAACGCGCCGTATCCCGTAATAGACGAAACTATAAAACCAATTATCATAATAAGGATATTACTATTATCGGTAAAATTATCGATTTTTAAATTTTTTATTATCTTAAATAAAAAAGCGCCCAAAATCAACGGTATGCTGATCAAAAATGAAAATCGACCGGCGTCCTTGCTTTCAACGCCCATAAATGTCGCCGAACTAATCGTCGAACCGGATCTGGATATGCCGGGTAGCACCGCAATAGCTTGAAATATTCCGATAATCGCCGCGTCCAAATAACTTATTGAAAAAAAGTCTTTTTTCCCTTTATTACGCAAAACGCTGGTTGAAAAAAGTAAAATCGCAGTATAAAGAAACAAACCTGATAATATTAAAAAAACTATTTCGCCTAAAGTTCCAAATATGGTTTCGAGATATTCGTCAAAAAATATTCCGACAATACCCGCGGGAATATTCGCTACTATCATACAGATCCACAATTTTATCGCATCTTTTCTTGAAATAACTTTTTCAAATAGCGCGGAATTTACTTTTTCTACAAAAAGAGCTTTGATTAGTTCGTATATTTCCTTTCTAAAATATATTATTACGGCGATTATCGTTCCAAAATGTACTACAATATCAAAAGTATTATCGTTTACTTCAAAATTAAAAAGACGTTTTAGCAATAATATATGCCCCGAGGAAGAGATCGGTAAAAATTCCGTTATTCCTTGAACTATTGAGATAACTATAGCTTTTATAATATCCATATAAAAAAATCCTTCTTATTTGTTTATTCGGAATTTAACGATTTTAAATTTAAAAGAGGGCTGTTCCATAAGGAATCAACCCTCTTTTTTAAAGCATACATAATCTTCCGTTTATTCAGACTGATCCATTTTTTGGCTTTCAAGATACTTCAATATCTCGCTTCTTCCAATCTTGTCAAACTCTCTCTTCTTTGCTTCTTGAGTTCTATCGTATAAGATACCCCAAGCGCTCTCATGATCGATAGGATATTCCTTTTCTATCACGGCTTCATCGTAAACGACCTTGACGTCTTTCAAATAAAACACAAAGTCTCCTCCGACTTGATCCCCCTGTCTATAAACTCTGAAACCGTCGAGTTTGATATACGGCTCGGATCTCGGATATAGAGGAATGACGTACAGAGCTCTGTTTTGAACGTTGTCGATATAGTTGGGGTTTCTCCAGCTTATCTCTTTCCAACCGTCGAAATCAAGATATTGCGGAAAGTCGTATTCGGTTACGACGTTATCCTGATCTTTCAAAAGCACCGCAAAAGAGTTCTTGAACTGGCATCCGTAAATTCTTACGCTCATGCTCTTTATGATGTCTATATTTCTGATAACGCCTCTTCCGTTAAGGAATTTTTGACCTTTACCCTTATTTTCTTCAATCTCTTCGTCGCTTAAAAGTTCGCCTTTATAGTCGGATATAATATCCTCGTAAGCGGGAATTTCAAACGGAGGCGTTATCAAAGCCCAGTTGTTAAAAGGAGATTCGGGAAAATGAATTCGAACTCCCAATACGTTAAAACCGCCCCTGTCGATTACCGCTTTATCGTCGGTGTTGTCTTCTTTTAGAAAGCCGAGGTTGTTAGCCGGGACTTTACTGTGCCACTCGATAGTTTTCGTCTTTCTTAAATTTGAAACCGTAGCTGAAGAGGAATTCAAAATTACATTCCAGTTGTAAGCCGAAAGCGACACTCTCATCCTATTTGTCTCATCTTCCGTAAAGTTCGATCCCGCAATCGACGAATAGTCGATTAAAGTCGGCATGTGTTGCGGCAATTGAACAGACCTTCCGCTCCGATCCTTCTCATAGAACGGATGTTTCGTAAAATCCGTCATATCCCCGTCGTCCTCTGCGAGGCTCTTCGACGCATCGTAACCGTTGCCGTTTGCTTTCAATTTGTCAAAATCGATAAGCACCGCCTCTTTAGCGCAAAGAGCAAAGGTCATATTCATCAATGCGATAGTCCCAATAAGAAGGGTAATAATCTTTCTCATCTTTCTCTCCTTTTTATGTATCCTTCATTAATTTTATAATAAAATCGTAAGTCCATTATATACGATATTTATTAGCGTTGTCAATAAATAATTCACATTTTTTCACTAAAAAAAAAATCGACAAATTTACCTTATAAACTTTAAGTTATTTTAAAAATATTTTAAAATCTTTTCTCAATCCCTCTCCAAAATTCTCTATATTTTCAATATTTTTGTAGGAAACGCCGTCAAAATAGAATTTTACCCTTTCGATTCTTTTTTCATGAAAACAAATCGAATTTGTTATCGCAAATAAAAGCAAATACGCCGCGGAAAATTTCCCATATTTATCGGCGTTTACGTTTAATAGCGTTTCTCTATTAAAATCCAATAAAACCGTTCGACCGTCGATCCAAAGAGAATTTAATTTTGATTCCTTCGGGAAAAAATTTACCAACTTTGGATCTATCGGTCCCGTTATCAACTCTTCGACAATATTTCTTATACGCTCCTTCTCGTTAGAGCCTTTTATTATAGCTCTATTCTCGGCAAGCAAACCGTTAAGATCTTTATCCGGATAAAATAAAAATCCTCGATAGTAGTTTTCAACGTTAAAAATATAAATAACCGCGCATATCGATGCAACTAACGCAATAACGCCGAAATATTTTAAATTCTCAAAGAAATTCACTCTGTAAACCCTTTAGTTTTCTCATAATCCGATATAAATTTAATCAATCCGTCGAAAATTCCTGCGGCTATTTTATTTAAATAACTGTAATTTGTCAACCTAATTGCTTCATATTTATTGCTGTTAAATCCGATTTCAACTAAAACCGCCGGCATTACGGATTTTTTTATAACAAAATACTTTTCCTCCTTAATGCCTCTATTTTTTGAAACGTACCCGATTCTCTCTTCAAGTTTGTCCTGAATATTTTTCGCAAGCTCTTTTGATTCTTTGTATATCTCTTCTATCATCATCGCGTTTACAATATTTGCGACCGATTTATCGTCGGAAATCGACTCTTTGTTTAAAATATCCCGTTTATAATCCGCGTTTAAGTGCCAAGTCTCAAAACCGTAACTTTTCGACGATCTTGACGAATTAACGTGAATCGAAATAAAAATCGTCTCGCCCAACTTCTCGTAAGTTCTATTGGCGATATTCGCTCTCTCTTCAAGCGGTATAAAAACGTCTCTGTCTCTGGTCATAATAATCGTTTTATCCGGATATTTATCTTTAATCTTTTTTTGTAAAATTAGCGCGGTCGATAAAACCACGTCTTTCTCCTTCAATCCGTTGTAACCAACCGACCCCGGATCCTTGCCTCCGTGCCCCGGATCGATAATTATCGCTCTAATCTTTTTTACCTTATCGTCTTTATACGTTGATTTTTTTTCGAATAGATCGTCCGGAGGAAATTCATTCTTTTCTACGGCATTTTTTACGTTTTCCCCGTCGTCAAATACCAAATCCCCCTCGCTTAAATAAAAAAGATAGTTATCTTTTGAGAAATATTTTAAAATTTCAATAGCGCCGTCAACGGGAATAAAGAATTGCCCCATTTCCGACGTAACAAAGTCGTTTAAAAAAAACTTCTCGCCGCCAATTATGACGTAATTGGTAAAATTCGAGATATAAACGGTTTTATCAAGCTTCTTGATTAGCAGAGCCGAATTTATATTATTAAATTCCGTATCCAGCTTCAGAAAAGATATTATCCGATTTACCGAATAGTACGCCCTATCCAATGCGCAAATATGAAATATAGAAATAAAAAGCGTTATAAAAAGGCGTCTTTTAATCAAATTTATACCAAAACCTTTTATCTTTTACTTTTTTCTCGCATATATCTCAAAAGTATCTCCAAGATGAAACAATTTTGATACAAGAACCAAAAAGAATTTTACCGATTTAAATTTTAGCAACTTCTGATTCTTAACCATACGCTCCGGATGTATGCCGGTAATATTAATCTTAATATTTTTAAATTTATATTTTTTTAACAACGACTTCATAAATTTTGTAGAATAAATTCTATAATGATCTTGAGGATGCTTCTCGACATACGTCTCAAACCTTCTTTTTATCGAAAAACCCGCCGCATTAGGGGTGGATAATACCAAAACGCCGTCGGCGTTTAGTCGCTGATAAAATAAAAATATCATTTTTTCAAAATCTTTTATATGCTCGATAACGTAAAAAGAGGTTATAACGTCGTAAAAATCCGGACTCTTTTCAAGATAACTCTGATCGGCGCAAATAGCGTTTAGTCCGAGTTTGTTTTTCATATAATCGACGGCGTAAGCGCTAACGTCTATAGAGGTAGTCTTATATCCCTGTTCCTCGGCGTATTCGGCGAAAAACCCCATCCCGCTGCCAAAATCAAGAAGCAAACCGCCATTAATATATTTTTTTAAGATATTTATCCTATTTATAGCTAATTTTCGGATGTTTTCGCGGTCTTCTTCGTATGTTTTGCCGTATAATCTCTTGTACTCTTCAAAAAAGTAATCTTCCACGTAAATATTCTGTTTTTCATTAAAATTTATAGTATAATACAGCCCGCATTTCGGACATTTATACATATTCCATAGAGCGTTTCTATGTAAAAGAGCGCTATCAAGATCGCAACAATACGGACAGATAACCGTCGAAGGCGACCAATCTCTAATAAACTCGGCGACATTAATAACTCCGCTATTAAAAATTCTATTCTTTACTTCGGAGAGAATCGACGCGCCTTCGAACTGATATACTTTATGAGACTTCATTAACTCCAATATTTTCTCAATATTAACCTTTAAATCTTTGATTAGCCCCGCCCCCTCTTTATCGCTTATATGATATTTGTAGTCGTAGAATTTTATAAATTTCTCTTGAGAGGAGTTTGCCGCTATTAGCAATACCGGTTTCCCTTGCGATATACATTCAAAAAAAATTCTGTTAAAAGAGGTTGCGATCGCGTCAAATTCGTTTAAATTTAAAGAATTCGACGGCGCAATTTTGGCGGGAACGTTTAGCGCCGATAAATCGTTTTTAGACGCCGCGATAGAGCTATCCGAGGTATAACTAACTTCGTAGCCCAGCTCTGCAAATGCGGTTGAGACGTTCCTTGTCAGTTTTATATAGTCGTCTCCGGTAAAATTTACCAAAATTTTACGTATTTTCTTGGAATAAGCTCTTTTATCGGCGCCGCTTTCCGGACCGGGAGTATCTTCAAAATAAAAGTTGAAATTTATGTTTTTTTTAGACGCGGCGACTCTATTTCCGATCCTAACGTCGGCGATCTCCCCCCCCTCGCCCTTATCGCCTAAAGATACGACCGGTCCTAAAGATTTATAAAACTTCATTTCGTTCAAACTTGTATCGCCGGCGATTACCGCTATCCTATCAAAACTCCCTTCGTTCGCGACAATCGAGCTTAATTCTTCATACTCTATATATTTTATGTCAAAATTATACATTAGATCAGTGTATTCGTAATTATTTTTCTTAAAAGAGGCAAACAGATTGAAATCTGAACTCAATTTATAAGACAACTCCAACGCAAATTTAACGGCGGCTTCGTCTTCTCCGTCGAGTATAATCAGCGCCCTTTTAAATTTTTCAAATTTTAATCCGTCCCATCCCCGCGTTATCGATATTATACTTAAATTTGAAGCGGCGGAGCCGATATTCCTTAAAAGGTAGTTCAATCGTTCGTAATCTTCTCTTGTATCTATAGTTATCCTAACGTCGGCTCTTGCGACTTCGTCGTCATGATATCTATCGCAAGCTATTACAAATTTATCTTTATTATCGTAAATATAGGGGGTAACGTGCTCCATTTGATAAGGGAGCCGCGCGTTTTCGTTAGCCGCCAGCAGAGCCTCCTTCGATATTACTTCGACTCCGCTTCCGTAAGGTATAGGAGCAAGATACGCTAAATCCCGCTTTTTTTTATTAAATAAATCCAGCGTCTCCATGGCGATCTCGGGCGATAAGAGCGGATTATCTCCCGTAGCTCTTATGATAATATCGACCTCGTAATACAGCGCCGCGTCGGCATATCTTTTCAATACGTTTTGCGACGATCCGGCAAAAATATCCCACCCCAAACTATCCGATATAGGTTTTAAAAGCGGCAGACTCTCGGAAGAGGTTAACAGCGCCCTAACGTCCGCGGGGATAACCGATAACCTCTCCATAACTCTGGCGATCAAGGGTTTTCCGTGAAGATTAATTAATGCCTTACCCGGCATCCTGCAGGAGTTCAATCTGACTTGCAGAAACAATCCGGTCTTCTTTAAACTCATCATATTTTGCCCTTTTTTATATAATCTTCGGATGGATTCGGCTATTTAAAAATTAAATATATAATAATCGTCGCAATTTTTACAAAATTCATGATACTCAAGTTTCGAATTTTTTCTGTATTCGTCGTTCAACTTCTTTGCGATATCTCCAATCGAATTTGTTTGAATATTGCCGATAATCCAATCCGGCTTATAACGGCATATCGGGACGTCCGCGTTTGACTTAACATATATTTCTCTTCTCAGATGAAAGCACGGTATGCGCTCTAAAGGAGAAAGATCTACGACTTTTTTATCCGGAAGCGCTCCGCAATAAGTCGAATATTTCCTGATTATCAGACTATCAACCTCGGAATTGCCATCTTTATCTGTATTTCTTATATATTTCTCAATCTCTACTTCGTTATCGAGGGTTCTTGTCACCTCCTTATAAGTTTTATAACCTTTTTTCGTAAGTTCTGCAAACAAAGCGTTTAGCGCCCCAAAATTCCCATCCGGTCTTATCTTATTGTAAGTCGTCTCGTCGTAAGCGTCGTACCTTAAAACGATAAAAAAAGAATTTTTATCAATATCAATTTTATCAAGGTTCTCAATTATATCTCCCGCTTCCGAAACTCCGTCCGACTCGAGTATCAACCTCATACCGTTTGTTGAAACAAAGTCGATCAATTCAAAAACTCCGGGATGCCCAAATACCTCCCCGCGCCCCCCGAAAAGAATCGCAGCGTCGGGATTAATCTCTTTGATTTGAAGAATAGCTTTTTTACAGACTTCAACGTTTAACAAAGAGCCGGGCTCTTCGGTCGGAAGCGCGTATATCGACTCAAGCGCGGGGTTTGAATTTAGTTCAAAACTAACCATATAGGGAACGGTATAAAGCTCCGAGACGTTTTCCGACAAATAACGCTCTATCTCTTTTATTTTAGGAATATTATCAAATATTTTAAATAATTTCGCCGTAAAAACTCTCTCTCCAACGTCGTTCGAACCGAATTTGATCCTAAAAAGCCTTAAATCGACGTCGGCCAGAAAAGTTTCTATATCAAAAGAATTTATATCTTTAGACAGACTATAAAAAAGCCAATCTCTCTCGATCGCTTCGTCTTCCTCGACAAGTTTGACAATCTCCGGAATTATCTCCTTCTTTACAATCCTTGGAGTCAAACCGTCGGGATACCCCATAGCGTAAGTAAAATCTGCAATAAATTTGTTATGACGATCCAGCATCTCTTCGACAAATTCATAATCGTAAAAAGGATTACCCGCGTCGAATATTATAATATCGTCGCAATTTCTAGACTCGTCAAAAACCGCTTGCAAAATATCCCTAGCCCTATCGCTTTTAAGAACGACGTTTTTTATCCCTTCGGGAACCGCAGATATTTCCCCTCTTTGCAACAATATATATCTGTCGTATTTGTTGTTTTGCGCCAGTTCAAATATCCTTTCAATCGCATTTTTTCCGTTAAAATCTTTTGTTAAATCTTCCTTTATAAAAGAGGCGTCGAGCGCTAGCATTTTCATAAATTTTTCCTAAAATAGTACTCCGTCGATTTTATCAAAACATTTTATAATTGTGAAGTTATTTTTTTTATGATTATAATAAAAAAAATCTTGAATTAACTACAATTTTGAATTATAATTAGCTAGTTTAAAAAAAATAGCCGTTTTGTATATTTTACTCTTGTATATGCAAAATACAAAAATATTTAGGGGGCGATAATGGCGGATGTACAATATATGTCTTTAGTATCATTCAAAATAGGTAGCGAATTGTATGCGATAAATATTATGGAAGTCAACGAAATTATCAGACATACTGATATTACCCCTATTCCTAACGCTCCGGATTTCGTCGAGGGGGTTATAACCCTTAGAGGCGATATCATACCTATAGTAGATTTGGGTAAAAGATTCCATTTCGAACGGGTAACTCTATCCGAGGACGAAGAACTGCTAAAGGGAATTATTATTATAACCGTCGAAGCTATGACTATCGGCGTTATTATTGATCAAGTCAACCGAGTCGTTCAGATTAATAAAAATCAGATACAACCGCCTCCTCAGATGATATCGGGCGTGGGCGCCGAGTATATTCAAGGGGTGGTAAAGATGGAAGAGAATCTTCTCGTAATACTCGATATTAAAAAATTATTCAGCCGTAAAGAGTTGTTGGAACTTTCCGGGAAAATTTAATTTTTTAAGCGATTCCCTTGTTTTTATACAAACCTCGAAAAAAAACTTCGAGTTAGAACCTTATTTCAACGAAGCAAAAGAAATGGAATAAAAAAATAAGCGAGTGATCGGAATCGAACCGACGCTATCAGCTTGGAAGGCTGAAGTTCTACCATTGAACTACACTCGCGATAAATTCTTCTATTTTATAGCGCAATATTTATTTTCAGTCAATAAATAATGCCGTTTTTTTTCAAATTCTTGAAAAAAAACGCAAAACAAAAAAGCCAAATCGCTAACGATTTGGCTTTTTTAACAACATCCTTTACTTTATCGATTAAATTTTACTAAGGAGCTTAGTCATCGCGCCGTTTTCAATCATCTCTACTATTCCGTGACCGGATTTCGGAATAACGATAAGATTAACTTTATAAGTATCTCGAATCACGTAATAGACGCTGTTATAACCGGTTATTCCCCACCATACCTTCCACGCCGCGCCGCCGCCTTGTTTAGTTACAACGTCGTTTTCGCCGGCTAAAATATACGTCGTAGCTTTTGTCGCTTTTAGATCGGCGACGTAATCCGCGACCTTCTCCCCTTTCTTAAAGTTACCGTGAGCGGGATTAAAAGCAAAGTGCGTTACATACGGATTATCCTTTACTAACCTTGCGACAAGGTGTCCCGACCAACTGTGGCTGGTGGCGATTATTTTGTTGCCGTTAAGAGTGGCGTCTTTAATCAACGAAGAGTAAACCGACTTGAACTTTGTATCGTCCGCCGCCCAATAATCTAATCCCTGAGCCATATAGACCAAGACCAAGTTTCTATTAGCAGACTTAGCTTTGAATTTTGCGCTCTCGATAGCTTCGTTAAGGCTGGTCAAAGAGCCGTTGACGTCTATCCAATTGTAAACCCTTGCGTAATTTACGGCGCTCGAATACGTCAACAGAGCCGAGTAGCCGTACTTGGTTATATAATAAATCTGACCTTCTTTATCATGATCCGGATTGCCTACGCCGCCTCTATCTTGCATCTCCTGTAAAGATTTCAACAATAAAGCGTCCTGATTTTCCTCGTATCCGTATCCCGTAAACACCTCTTCCTCAATAACGACCGAAACGTCCGAGTTTAACGTATTATCTACGGTCGCGTCGTCATAAATAAGAACGTTTGAACATCCTGAAAAAATGAAAAACAGCAAAGCTAAAAATAAATATTTGCCCATTCTCATAATAAAATCCTCCAAAGTTTTTTTTATATTTGTAGTTATTATATATATACGACTAAATGTCAAGCAAAATATATAAATTTTTTGTAAATATTTGACAAAAAATATACCTATAGTTAGTAGTACCGCGTTTTTTGCGCCCGTCGGTCTTTTTGGGATGAGAAAAAAAATTGACCCATATGTGTCAAATTTATTTTGACACATATGATGCTAAGGTAAAAGTATTGATTAAATCTGCTAAAGCGGTTA
>ERZ795049.495-NODE-495-length-57855-cov-8.633945_pt1 | contig 57855 bp, 48 predicted proteins | sample MGYA00375133_ERZ795049 | MGnify/ENA primary metagenome ERZ795049 (study PRJEB30178, sample SAMN05720147) | activated sludge metagenome | isolation source: anaerobic digester from wastewater treatment plant | place: Japan | collected 2015-04-20 ... | reverse complement strand
AACGAGACCATCCTCTCGGGCATGGGCGAGTCGCACGTCGAGATCGCGGTGCGCCGTCTGCATGCCAAGTTTGGCGTCGAGATCGCGACCGATGTGCCCAAGATCCCCTACCGCGAGACGATCACCAAGACTGCCTCGGCGCAGGGCCGGCACAAGAAGCAGACCGGCGGCCGCGGCCAGTTTGGCGATGTGTTCGTGCGCTTTGAGCCGCTGCCGCGCGGCGCGGGGTTCGAGTTCGCCGACGAGGTCTTTGGTGGCGCTGTGCCCAAGAACTTTATCCCGGCGGTGGAGAAGGGCCTGCGCGAGGCCATCCTCAAGGGCGTGGTAGCTGGCTATCCGACGGTCGACATCAAGGCGGCGCTCTACGACGGCTCGTACCACCCGGTCGACTCGTCGGAAATCGCCTTCAAGTTGGCGGCGCACCTGGCCTTCGAGAAGGGCATCGCCGAGGCCGGCCCGGTGCTGCTCGAGCCGGTGATGAGCGTGACCATCACCGTGCCCGACCAGTTCATGGGCGATATCCTGGGCGACCTGAACACGCGACGGGCGCGCGTCCAGGGCATGGGGCAGGAGCGCGGCAAGAGCGTGGTGACGGCAGAAGTGCCGCTGGCCGAGATGCAGCGCTACGCCACCAGCCTGCGCGCCATCACGCAGGGCCGTGGCCTCTTCACCATGGAGTTCTCGCACTATGAAGAGGTGCCCAGCCACACGGCCCAGGGCGTGATCGAAGCCGCGCGCAAGGCCAAGGAGGCCGAGAAGGCCTAAACAGCCCCGCTCCACATGCGAGGGATGGATGAACCACGAAGGACACGAAGGGGCAGATGATCGGCGCCTTGGTGTCCTTTGTGGTTCCCGTTTCCTCCGCGTCTTTTGAGGCCGCCGACTCGGGTGTAGTGGCGGCCGGAGGTGAGTTCTCGTGGGTATTATCGACACCCTGACGGCAGGGTATGACTTGGTGCGCCGGCGGCTCTGGCTCCTCGTACTGCCGCTCGTGCTCGACATCGGCCTGTGGCTTGCCCCCAAGCTCTCGGTCTTTACGCTGCTGCGCGGCCTGTGGCGTACGCTGCTGGCCAACGCTGCGGCGAGCGGTGTGGCCACGTCGACGCTCTTGGGCAACGCCAACGAGATATTGCCCGACCTGGCCGCAATGGCGCGCGAGCTCGACCTGGCTGTGCTCTTGCCGTTGAGCTCGCTCGGCGTGCCCGTCTTGCCCATGACCGGCACGACGAGCTTTTTCGGCCTGACCAAGCAGGCCATCGAGCTGCAGGGGGGGCTGGCGCTGCTGCTGGTGATGGCCAGCCTGGTACTCGGCGGCCTGTTTATCGGTGCCGCCTACATGGCGCTGATCGCCCACATCGTGCGCGACGGCCAGGTGCACTGGCGCGAGCTCGTGCGCCAGGTGCCGCGTTACTGGCTGCGGCTCATCGGCGCCGGACTGCTGCTGCTCGCGGGCATCATGATCGTGGCGCTGCCAGCGAGCATGATCATCAGCCTTTTTGGCCTGTTCAGCCCCACGCTGGCGTCGCTGCTCATGGGCCTGCTCTCCTTCTTTGTGTTCTGGATGATGATCTACATGGTCTTTGTGCCCCAGGCTATCGTCTTTAGCCACGACGGTGCGCTCAAGTCCATCTGGCGCAGTGCCATCATGGTGCGCACCAGTTTCTGGCCGGCACTGGGCCTGTTCCTGCTCAGCTATGTCATCACCACCGGGCTCGCCTTTGTGTGGGATTTCCTGACCGTCTCCGCGCCCGGCGCGCTCGTGGCCATGGTCGCCAGCGCCTTTGTCGGCACCGGCCTCACCGCGGCCCTCTTTGTCTTCTACCGCGAGCGCCTGCGCGCCCTGGCCGGCGTCGCGCCGCATGCATGACCCACGGGAACGGAGATCACCGCAGAGCCCGTAGGGGGCGAGGTCACCTCGCCCCCAACAGCCTCTGTGCCCTCTGTGGTGAGCGTTGTTTTCCAGAGGAGTAGACTGCACCTATGGCTGACACCCAGCCCGGCGCCTATACCGCATCCGATATCCAGGTCCTCGAGGGGTTGGAGGCTGTGCGCCGCCGCCCCGGCATGTACATCGGCTCTACCGACGTCCGTGGCCTGCACCACCTGATCCTCGAGGTCGTCGACAACTCGGTCGATGAGGCGCTGGCCGGCATCTGCACGCGCATCAGCATCACCATCCACAAGGATTGCGCCGTCACCGTCGCCGACAACGGCCGCGGCATCCCGGTGGAGGTACATCCGCAGACGGGCAAGTCGGCGCTGGAGGTGGTGCACACCATCCTGCACGCCGGCGGCAAGTTCGGCGGTGCCGGCTACAAGGTGGCCAGCGGCCTGCACGGCGTCGGCGTCTCGGCGGTCAACGCGCTCTGCGAGTACCTCGAGGTCACCGTGTGCCGCGACGGCAAGCGCTACCGCCAGCGCTACGAGCAGGGCAAGCCGGTGACGGCGGTCGAGGAAATCGGCGTGGCCGAGGCGACCGGCACGAGCACCATCTTTCGCCCCGACGGCACGATCTTCAAGAGTCTCGACTACAGGTTCGACACCCTGGTCGAACGCTTCCGCGAGATGGCTTTCCTCACGGCCGGGCTCGAGATCGTCCTGATCGACGAGCGCTCGGGCCGCGCGATGACCTTCTACTTTGAGGGCGGCGTGACTTCGTTCGTGCGCTATCTGAACCGCGGGCGCAAGGTGCTGCACGAGCCTTTCCACGTCGAGAAGCAGGTCGACGACACCCTGGTGGAGGTGGCGCTGCAGTACACCGATGGCTATAGCGAGTCGACCTATGCCTTTGCCAACAACATCAACACCGTCGATGGCGGCACGCACCTCACCGGCTTTCGCAGCGCGCTGACGCGCACGCTCAACGACTATGGCCGCAAGGCCGGCCTGCTCAAAGACTCCGACGCCAACTTTTCGGGCGACGATGTGCGCGAGGGGTTGACCGCCGTGCTCTCGGTCAAACTCAAGGAGCCCCAGTTCGAGAGCCAGACCAAGAGCAAGCTGGGCAATGCCGAGGTCAAAGGTCAGGTGGAGGCCGTCGTCGCCGAGGCGCTGGCCGCCTTCCTCGAGGAGCACTCGCGGGAGTGCAAAGCGATCGTCGACAAGGTGCTCACCGCGGCGCGGGCGCGGCAGGCGGCGCGCCAGGCACGCGACCTGGTCATCCGCAAGAGCGCGCTGGAGAGCCTCGCGCTGCCCGGCAAACTGGCCGACTGCTCGGAGCGTGATTCGACCCAGGCGGAACTGTACATAGTGGAAGGCGACTCAGCCGGCGGCTCGGCCAAACAAGGCCGCGACCGGCGCTTCCAGGCCATCCTGCCGCTGCGCGGCAAGATCCTCAACGTCGAAAAGTCGCGGCTCGACAAGATCCTCGACTCGAAAGAGATCCGCGCGCTCATCACCGCGCTTGGCTGCGGCGTCGGCGACGCCTTCGACCTGGCCAACCTGCGCTATGGCCGCGTCATTATCATGACCGACGCCGACGTCGACGGCGCGCACATCACCACGCTGCTCTTGACCTTCTTCTTCCGCTACATGCCCATGCTCGTCGAGCGCGGCCACCTCTTCCTGGCCCAGCCGCCGCTCTACCGCATCCAAGACGGCAAGCAGTTGCACTACGTCTACAGCGACGAGGAGAAGGACGCCCTGGTGCGCAAGCTGCACGGCCGCAACCTCGGCATACAGCGCTACAAGGGCTTGGGCGAGATGGATCCCGAGCAGCTTTGGGAGACCACCATGGACCCCGCGACGCGCACCATCCTCCAGGTCACCATCGAAGATGCCGCCGCCGCCGACCGCACCTTCGAGATGCTGATGGGTTCCGCCGTGCCCCCGCGCACCCGCTTCATCCAGAGCCACGCCAAGGACGTCAAGAACCTGGACCTGATTGCATAGGTGAGGCAGGCCTCCTGGCCTGCCCGATCCGTGCTCGTGGGGCGGGCTTTCCAGCCCGCCAGGTGCCCGCCCGTGCAGGGCTGACGGGCTAGAAAGCCCGTCCCACAGGCTGGTGGGGTGGGCTTTCCAGCCCGCCAAACGCCTCCGTTGCCAACGCCGGCCAGGCGAGGACGCCTGCCGCACAGGTTGTTTCTCATGAGGTCCACCATGGCCGATGCCACCATCCTGGTCGTCGACGACGAGCCCGCCGTCGTCTCCACCGTGCGCGCCTACCTCGAGCGCGAAGGCTACACCGTGCACACCGCCGCCGACGGCCCCGCCGCGCTGCGGGCCGCCCACGCCTGCCGGCCCGACCTCATCGTGCTTGACATCATGCTCCCCGGCCTCGACGGGCTGGAGGTGCTCAGGTGCCTGCGCCAGGAGTCGCCGGTCTACGTCCTCCTGCTCACCGCGAGGAGCGACGAGACCGACAAGATCGTCGGCCTCACGGTCGGCGCCGACGACTATCTCACCAAGCCCTTCAGCCCGCGCGAGCTGGTGGCGCGCGTCAAAGCGGTGCTGCGCCGCGGCCGGGGCGGCAGCCTGGAGGAGCCAGCACTGACCTGCGGCGACCTGCGCATCGATTCGAGCGCGCGCCAGGCCTGGAAGGGCGAAGCACCCCTCGACCTCACCCCCATCGAGTTCTCCATCCTCCACGTCCTCGCCCGCCACGCCAGCCGTGTGCTCAGCCGCGAGCAGATTATCGAGCAGGTGTGGGGCAACGATTATTACGGCGACGATCGCGTGGTCGACGTGCACATCGGCCGCATCCGCAAAAAGATCGAGGACGACCCCGAGCGCCCCGAGCGCCTGGTGACGGTGCGCGGTGCCGGCTACCGGCTGGAGGCCGGGCATCCATGAAGGGGTTCACGCGTCTGCGGCGGCAACTGGCCTGGAAGCTCTTCCTCTCCTACCTGCTCGTGGCAGCGGCCGGGGCGCTCGTGCTCGCCGGCACGGCCGGGCTGCACGCCCTGCTGCGGACCCAGGTGGCGCGCTTGGCGGGTGCTGGCGGCGCCAATCTGCCCTGGCTCGACGACCTCCTGCAGGCCATGGCCGATGCCCGCCTGGCCGCGGCCCTCGCCGCCGCGGCCGCCGTGGGCGCATCCCTTGCCGCCAGCGCCTTCACCGCCTCGCGCATCGTCGGCCCCATCCGCACCATGATGCGCGCCAGCCAGGCCGTCGCTGCAGGCGACTATGCCCAGCGCGTGGCGGTGGCCGGCGACGACGAGCTCGCCGCGCTCGCACACGCCTTCAATCGTATGGCCGAGGCGCTGCAGCGCGCCGAGGCGCGGCGCCTGGAGCTCGTCGGCAACGTGGCCCACGAGCTGCGCACGCCGCTCGCCGGGGTCAAGGCGACCGCCGAGGGGCTGGTCGACGGCGTGCTGCCGGCGGCGCCCGAGACCTATCTCAACGTACAGCGTGAGGCGGCGCGCCTCGAGCGCCTGGTGTGCGACCTCGAAGAGCTTTCTCGCGTCGAATCCGGCGCCATGGCGCTGGACGTGCAGCCCGTCGCTCTGCCCGGCCTGGTGTGCGCCGCGGCCGCGCGCCTGGCGCTGCAGTACGCCGACAAGGGCGTCACGCTGCAGGTCGACGTGCCCGACCGTCTGCCCCCCGTGCGCGCCGATAGCGGCCGCCTGCTCCAGGTGCTGACCAACCTGCTGGGCAACGCCCTGCAGTATACCCCGGAGGGTGGCGCGGTCACGCTCAGCGCCCGGCTTGCGGGCAGCGCGGTGAGCATCGCCGTCGCCGACTCCGGCATCGGCATCGCCCCCGAGCACCTGCCCCACCTCTTTGAGCGCTTTTACCGCGTCGACAAATCACGCTCGCGCGCGGGCGGCGGCAGCGGCATCGGCCTCACCATCGCCCGCCACCTCGTCGAGGCGCATGGAGGCCGCATCGAGGCGGCCAGCGCCGGCCCTGGCCTCGGCAGCACCTTCACCTTCACGCTTCCCCTCGCCTGAAGACCTTCACCAAACCTTCATACAATCGCCAAACGCCCGTCATGTGGCGCGGCTATGCTACAGGTAGATGGATGCGCGAAGGCCGGCGCTGGCCCGGAAGGGGTTTTCCTGGTGGTCTGGCCGGAGCGTGGCCGCCCGCGGGCGGCCACGCTCCGGCCAGACCACCAGGAAAACCCCCCCCAAATGGGTCCGTTCCGGTGAGGCGCGAAGCCCTATGCCCGGACGACGCACCCTCGCCGGCAAGCACGACCGATCCTGCCCTGGCCTCATCAGGCCGGGTGCCACCAACCCGAAACGGAGTCGGACATGAAGACACGCAACATACTCGTCATCGCCGCCGTCGCGTGTGCGCTGGTGCTGGGGGGGCTGTGGCTGCTCCAGTTTCGCATGCTGCGCAGCCACACAGTAGAGGAGCATACCATCGCAACGTTCAGCACCGGCAGCAACGAGGCGTCGACCCGGCGGGGCGTGGGCGTCGACCTCGTCGTGGCTGGCCAGGGGGCGCTGGCCCAACAGCTCCGCCGGGCGCTGGTGGCGCAACTGGAGGCAACGCCCGCTTTCGGCCAGGTCACGCTCCTCGACTCGGCCCCAGAGCGCGCCGCCGGCTTTGGCCTGATCGTGGAGCTCGCCGAGCCGCAGTTGCTGTGGACTCCGGTCTACGCCAGGGCGACGAGCACCGCCAAGGTCACCTTCTCAATGGACGGCAACCTGTCGTGGTGCGACCAAGCGGCCGTCGCCATGCAGCCGGGCGACGGGCCATGGGTGCGCGGCGAGGTTCGCCTCACCGACACCTCCTGGGGCCTGTCGACGCTGCCCGGCTACCGGCGCCTGCTCGCCGAGAGCCTGGCCGCAGGCATCGTCAAGGGCCTGACCGGCGTCGTCAACGGCTCGTAGTGCCTGGTCAGTCGTCGCCATGCGCCATGGGTTTGTGGTCGGCGCTTCAGCGCCTTGACCCTCCAGCGTGGCGCCACGTACGAAAGGCGCACCGGCCCGCCGGGGTCAAGGCGCTGAAGCGCCCACTACGAACCTGGCTGACCGCCTCGTAAGGTGTAGTGACAAGACACAGCCGAGTGTAGAGTCGCAGCAGGGGGGAGCACGTCTTGAAGCGGCGTTGCATCATCTATCTCGCAATCGGGGCCCTGTTCGGGGTTCTGGACTTTTTCTACCTTGGCTTCATCTATGGAGTGCCGTGGCAGCGCGTCTTTGGCAGCAGCGCCGTCGGGGCGCTGGCCGCGAGGTGGGTGCCGTTCGTGATTCTGAACATCGGGGTGTGGCTGCTGCCGGTGATCCCCATCGCCCTGTGCGAGGCGCGACGTTCCCGGTCGCGGCGGCGAGCTGCTCTCGCCAGCCTCGGCACCTGGTGCGCAGCCATCGTGGCCTACTACCTGGCCAATGCGGCCCAGCTCGCCTTCCTCGGCGTGCCCGGCCGGGCGGGACTGCACATCTCCAACTGTGGTTCCGCGCACTTTTGGACGAACTGGCTGAGCGTGCTGCAGGGCGACATCCTTGGCGGTATCGTGGAATGGACCCCGGTTGCCGTAGTTGGCGGGGCCGTGGTCGGGTTCCTGACCGGCTTCATCTACCTTGGCCTGAGCACGTCGCGCCGCGCCCGGCAGGGCGCATAGGGGGCCTGTGCAGGCGATCATCGTGCGGATGCTCGCCGCGGGCGCCGCTGCGTGGCCGGGCAGAGCCCGAAGAAGGAGGCGGGCTGCGGCATGCAAATCTCTAGAGGGCTCTTCATTGTGCCCTGGCTGGTGCTGTGGTTCGTCAGCATCACGGTCTTCTGGCTCGTCGTGGTTGGCGGCGTGCTGTGGGCGCTGAGCCTGCTCTTCCCCAAGGCGGGCAACGGCGCACAGGCCCCGGCGCTGCCGCCCATCGAAATCCTCAAGCGCCGCTACGCCCGCGGCGAGATCACCCGCGCCGAGTACGAAGAAATCCGCCGTGAACTGGAGCGTTGACCGCCCCGTACGGACATAGGGAGGAGACTCGTGAGCTACAGCATGTTGCTCATTGTCGTGCTGCTCTGTATCCTGCCGCTCCTCGTCGCGGTGGCCGTCGTCGCCGCCGTCGTCTATGCCCGCAAGCGGCAGGCGCCGGGCGCGGCCCAGGCCGCTGAACCCGCGGCGCTCGATATCCTCAAGGAGCGTCTCGCGCGGGGAGAGATCTCGCCGGCGCAGTATGAGGAGATGCGCCAAGACCTACAGTAGCAGCCTTGGTACCGGTGGCCTCACGATGAGGCTTGATGCAGGACCCATCAGGAGGGAAGCAAGATGCCAGTCAGGACGGCATGGCCGCTCACGCTCGCGTTCCTTTGCATCATCCCCTTCGTCGTCGCACTCGTCGTCTCGCTGGTCACCAGTTACCTGGTCAGCCGTCGTAGCGCACCCCGGGCGAGCGCCGACACCGATGCGTTTGGCATCCTCAAGGAGCGCTACGCCCGGGGCGAGATCACCCGCGACCAGTACGAAGTGATGCGCCGCGACCTGGACTGAGGCAGGGTGCCATAGCCCACCGCAGAGGACGCAGAGGAAGGATAACCTCTCAGGCGGGCCGGGTCGGCGCGGCCACAAACCGGGCGTCGCCATAGGCCAGCACGAGTTGGCAGGCTGGCGCCAGGGCGAACAGGCCCAGGCCAAAGGCGGCGCTGCGGCCAAAGGCGCGCGCCAGGTCGAGGCAGACGAAGAGGAACACGACCACGTTGACAACGGGCACGAGCATGAACAGGAGCCACCACCACGGCCGGCCGACCGCCCTGAGCAGCACGATGATGTCGTAGACCGGCACGAACGCTGCCCAGCCCGGCTGCCCGGCCTTGACCAGGATCTCGCGCAGGGCGATGAGCGACAGCACGGCGACGACGAGGCTGAGCAACTGGGTTGCCAGGGCACCCCTGCCGGCGCCCGCCTCCACCTGGAGCAGGAACGTGCAGGCCGGCGCGAAAAGAAGCGTGGACATGGTATGCCCTCCTGATGATGGTTGCGGACGAGAGGGCGCTGTGTGCCCCATCATATGTCGCCCATGCCCTGCCCGAACCCGCTCGGGCAGCCAATCGGCTTCACCGCAGAGGGCGCAGAGAACCAGAGTGTTCTCTGCGCCCTCTGCGCCTCTGCGGTGATGTCTCACTCTGCACGAAACGCTTCCGAAACGCCGGGCATGCTACACTGGGCACAGCACAATCGACTGGAGCCGGCCGCATGCCTCGTGGCTGGGCCAGGCCCCACAGTAAAGGAGAAACCCGTGTCTAGAGCAACCCGCACCATCTCCGTCCTCCTGCTCGCTGCGCTCATGGCGGCGCTGCTGGCCGCCTGCGGTGGCGGCCCTGCGCAGCCTGCGGCCAAACCCACGACCAAGCCAGCCGGCCAGCCCGCCGCCCAGCCTACCGCGGCGCCGGCCCAGCCCGTCACCGGAGGCGACCCCTCCAAGCGCGTGACCGAGTCGCTCGGCCTGCTCACCGGCAGCGGTGACAAGACGAGCGTTCTGCCCTCGTACCACATCGAGATCAACATGGCCGGGCCGATTTTTGACAGGCGGGACAAGGCGGTCAAGACCGACACCACCAAGATCAAGGCCGACGTGCAGGGCGCGAACGTGCACGTCTGGATTGAAGACGAGGACGGCACCACGACCGAGGGCTATGTCATCGGCAATGACGACTATGTCGTCAAGGATGGCAAGGTGGAGGAGGGTGGCCTGAGCGGCGTCGGCCTGACCTGGGCCATGTGGCAGCTAGACCCGGTCATCATCCTCTCGCTGGCCGGCCAGGGCGCCCAGGCGGCCGGCGGCGAAGACACTGGCGGCCGCACGGCGGAGGCCTACACCGTCGATATGGCCAAGGGCAACCCGGCCGTGCTCGCCGGCATCCAGGCCTTTATCGGCCACGGCATCAGCAACGCCAGGGGCCAGGTGTGGATCGACCAGCAGACCGGCGCTTTGCTCAAGACCGTGCTCGACTATGAGCAGGACGTCTACGACCATACCAGCAGCGAAAAGGACGCCCCACCGGTCGGCCATGGCAGCGGCCATATCGAGATCAGCGTCACCCAGGTAGGCAAGGTCTCCGTCAACCTGCCGCAGTGAGGCCGCGCCGACGGTCGTTGCGATCAGATTTTGCAGAGGAGAATGGGGCTGGCCATGGAAAAGGACCGTCCGCTCACGCGTTCGCAGCTCTTCACGGTCCGCCTGTGGCTCGAAGATCTGGGCGACGGCCGCCAGGAGTTGCGGGGCAAAGTGCAGCACGCCCTCAGCGGCGAGGCGCGCTACTTTCGCGACTGGCCCGCACTCCTCGCCTTCTTCAGCAACCGTGTGGCGCCGTCGTCCGACGACGATGCGTTCAAGGCCGGCAGGCTGCCCGACGCGCCAGATGAATCTGGGGCGCCTGGCTAGCAGTCTGTCGGAGTGAGATGCCCCATGGTGGCGACCGGCTTGCACGTTACGCGCTGCCCCGGTGCGGGCTCCTGAGGGGGGTTTTGGCGGGTTGGTTGGCCTGTTGGCTGCCCCTGGCGCGCCAGGGGCAGCCAACAGGCCAACCAACCCGCCAAAACCCCCCCTGCCTTCTTGTCTCTACCCTTGACGCTTCCCCAGGGTTGTGGTACCCTCAGCAGGTGTTCTGTTTCTTGAGGATTTCGGGAGGTTCCTGTTGACGTTGCTGAAGCGCCTGCTGGCGGTGCTGGTCGCCGGCACGCTTGCCGCAGGCTGCATACCGCATCCCTCGCCCACCCCTGCCCCGCCCGCCACGCTCGCCGCGGCTGCGACTCCATCGTCCACAGCGCTGCCCACAGCCACCACTACCGCGACGGCGACCGCCACGGCCGTCCCCTCGCCCACGGCGACGGCGACGCCAAGCCCAAGCTTCACGCCGGACCCGGTGGCGGGCTTGCTCGCCGGCCTGTCGCTCGAAGAGAAGGTCGGCCAGATGCTGCTCGTGGGCATCCCCGGCCTCTCCTTCGACGAGGGCGCGCGCCATGCCGTCAGCGACCTGCACGCCGGCGGGGTTACGCTGCTCGAGCGCAACGCCGAGAGCCCCGAGCAGCTCGTGGGCCTGCTGCGCCAACTGCAGGGCGTGGCGCGGCTGCCCCTCTTTGTGGCCATCAACCATGAGGGCGGCTCGATCGTGCGCGTGCAGACGGGCGTGACCGATTTCCCGAATGCCATGGCGCTCGGCGCCACCGGCGATCCCAACCTGGCCTACGAAGTGGGCCGCGCCGGCGCCGACGAGCTCGCCGCCATGGGGGTCAACATGAACCTGGCGCCGGTGCTCGACGTCAACACCGAGGCGGCCAACCCCGTCATCGGCTGGCGCGCCTTTGGCGGCCTGCCCGAGGAGGTGGCCCAATTCGGCGCCTACTTTGTCCACGGCACGCAGGATGCCGGCGTGATTGCGGTGGCCAAGCACTTCCCGGGCCACGGTGGGGTGAGCGTCGATTCGCACCTGGCCCTGCCGCTGGTCGCAGCTCCGGCCGAGCAGCTCTGGGCCGTGGACCTCGTGCCCTTCCGCCGTGCCATCGCGGCCGGGGTCAGTGCCATCATGAGCGCGCACCTGGCCGTGCCCGCCCTCACCGGCGACCCGGCGCTGCCGGCAACCCTCGCGCCCGCCGTAATGACCGGCCTGCTGCGCGAGCAGCTCGGTTTCCGCGGCCTCGTCATCACCGACGATCTCGATATGAAGGGCATCACCAGTCAGATGAGCCAGGCCGAGGCGGCCGTGCGCGCGGTCGAGGCGGGCAGCGACGTGGTGCTGGTCATGGGCGCCGGGGCGAGCGAGGATGCGACCTACGCGGCCCTGCTCGACGCGGCGCGCAGCGGCCGGCTCAGCCGGGCGCGCATCGACGACTCGGTGCGCCGCATCCTCGCCCTCAAGGTGCGCTATGGCCTGTTCGGCCCGCCCGAGCGCTCGCTCGCCGTCGCCGGCTCTCCCGCGCACCAGGCGCTGGCACAGCGCGTCGCCGAGGCTGCCGTCACAGCCGTCAACGCGCAGGGGCTGCCCCTGGCCGCCGGCCGGCGCACCCTGGTCATCAGTCCGCAGACGCTGCCGGCAGGCTCGGCCGCCGGCGATGGCTGGACTCTCTGTGGCGAGGAGGTCCGCAGCCGTTCTGCCGAATGCCGCGAGCTGCTCTACAACCCGGCGAGCCCGGCTGACCAGGCGCGGCTGCTGGCGCAGGCAGTGGCCCTCGCCACTGAGTACGACCAGGTCGTGCTGGGGTTGTGGGATGCGGACCTGCAGCGCTCGCAGCGCGGCGACGATACCCAGTTCCGGCTGGCCGAGGCTTTGGCGGCCGCGGGCACGCCGCTCGCCGTCGTCGCCTGGCATCTGCCCTACGACCTGGCCGGCGCGCCCGCGGGCGCCGCCGCGCTCGCCGCCTATGGCGAGACGGAGGCGCAGGTGCGGGCGACGGTGCGCGTGCTCTTTGGCGAGATCCCGGCGCAGGGCCGGCTCCCCGTGCCGCTGGGCTAGAGCGTGTCTGCAAACCGTCGTAGCCTTGTGCCCGTTTTGCCGTTCTGTGGCACCAGTCTCGCCGCCCAAGACGCCCACGAAGCCGCCTGCGGCGGCCAAGGGGGGCTATGCTACGGGTCTGCAAACACGCCCTAGCGCGCCGAGAGGCTGTCGGCGGCAAACCTGACAGGTCTCCGGAGACCTGTCAGGTTTCTGCAAGATACGTCTATTCGCAAGAAGTGCGGCAACAATGTAGAATAGGGGTCACGATCACACTCATGGAGTCCGACCCTTGGCCGCACGTAGCCCTTACCTCCGTCTGAAGCGCGAGCTTCGCGCCGCCCTCGTGGGCGGCCTGCCCAGTGAAGAAGACCACAACATCCTCAACTGGTACGCCTCGACCTCCCTCTTTGGCGTCGTTGATGGCAGCATGTGGGTTTTCCTGCCGGTCTTTCTGGCCCGCCTGGGTGCCTCGCCGGCCGTCGTTGGGTTGCACACCTCGCTGCCGGCGTTGCTGGCCATGGCCTGTGCCATCCCGACCGGGATGCTGGTTGACCGCGCCGCCAACCAGATGGCCGCCTGGAAGCGCATTGCCTTTTGCATGCGCATGTTCTACCCGCTGGTGATCCTGGCGCCATTCTTCGTGCCGCGCGACGTGCTGCCCATCTTTATCGTCGTGGTCTGGGCGCTGCGCACGATCCCCGACACGGCAGGGACCTCATTGTGGACCGCCATTGCCGGCCGCGCCGTCTCGCCGGCGCGGCGAGGGCACGTCAACGGCACGCGCTGGGCGCTGCTCAGCCTGACCGCTGCCGCCTGTCAGGCGCTGGCCGGCCGCTGGCTCGACGTGGGCCCCTTCCCCGGCGCCTACCAGGCCATGTTCATCGTCGCCTTTATGGCGACGATGGGCGAGTGGTACTTTTTTGGCCGCCTGCGCGTGCCCAATGTGCCGCCTCCCGAGCGGGCCGGCGCCACGCTGAGGGAACGCGTGCGTGACTATCTGCGGCCGCTGGCCGGGCACCGGCCCTTTGTGCGCTTTGTCGCCGGCACCTTTGCCTTCCGTGTGGCCTATAACATGCCTGCGGCGCTCTTTACCCTGCTCTGGGTGCGCGAGCTCGGCGCCTCCAACGCCCTGATCGGCCTGCGGGGCACGGTGGCCTATGCGGCGCTGGTGGTGGGCTACCTCTTCTGGGGGCGCAACGCCAACCGCCTGGGTCACCGCCGCGTGCTCGCCGCCGGTGCGCTGGGCGTCGCCATCTACGCCATCACGAGTGCCCTGCTGCCTGCGCCGGTGTGGCTGGTACCGGTGGCCCTGCTCTGGGGCATCTTTGTCGCCGGCACCGATATCGGCCTGTTCGACCTCCTGCTGCACACCTGCCCGCGCGGCATGGAGGCGCGCTTTGTCTCGGTCAGTCAGTTCGCCGCCAACCTGGCCATCTTTGTCGGCCCGCTCCTCGGCGTGGCTCTCGCCGGGGTCACCTCGGTGCGCACCGCCATGCTCGTGGCCGGCGCACTGCAACTGGCGAGCATTGCGGCTTTTGCGTTGCTGCCGAAGGACGTGTGACAAGGGGGCACGCTTCTTGCTCGCATCCGGCGGAGGTGGCCATGGGCCGCGGCCAGCCGCAACTCGGGCGCCACCTGGGCTTTTTCGACACCATTGCCGTTGCCCTGGGCGCCATCATCGGAGCGGGCATCTTTGTCGTCTTGGGCGAGGTCGCCAGTGCGGCGGGTGCGGCTGTGTCGCCGGGCGTCCTGCTCGCGGGGTTGGTTGCTATCCTCAACGGCCTCAGCGCGGCACAGCTGGGCGTGGCCTTCCCGCGGATCGGCGGCACCTACGAGTTTGGCTATGTGGTGCTCTGGCCGTGGGTGGGCTTTGGGGCTGGCCTGCTCTACCTGTTCGGCAACCTGGCCGGAAGCGCGGCGCTGAGCCTGACATTTGCCAGCTATTTGCAGCCCGTCGTGCCCGGCGTGCCGCCGCGCGCGGTCGCCATCGGCATGGTCGTGGCCGCCGCGGCGGTGAACCTGGCGGGCGCGCAGCAGTCGCGCCGGGTGAACAACGTCTTGGTAGTGTTCAAGGTGGCCGTGCTGGCTGCCCTGGTGGGCGTGGGCCTGGCGTTCGTGAACCGCTGGCAACCGCTCGCCGCGCAGCCGTTCCGTCTGGCGGGCATTCCGACGGTTGCCGCGCTGTTCTTCTTTGCCTACTCGGGCTTTGCGCGGCCGGTGACGATTGTCGAGGAGGTCCGCGACCCTGCCCGCAACCTGCCCCGCTCGATTGTGCTGGCCATCGCCATCACTGCCATCCTCTATCTTGCTGTGAGCACCGTGAGCTTGGGTCTGGCCGGCGTCGCGGGCCTGGCCGGCCAGCCGGCGCCGCTGCGGGCCGCGTTGCTGCCCACCGGCCAGGGCTGGGCCGTGTTCCTGGTGTCGCTGGGGGCCGTCGTCGCCACGGCCGACGTCCTACTGACCGGCATCTGGGCGCTCTCTCGGGTCGTGCTCGCCATGGTGCGCCGTGGCGACCTGCCGGCGGCCCTGGGACGCATGAACGGGCGCGGGGTGCCATGGGTGGCGGTGTTGGCGACGGGCGGCATCACCATCGTGATCAGCGCCGCGGTGGGCTTTGGCGCGGTGTTGGCCGCCGCCAGCCTGGGCACGCTGGTGTACTATGCCGTCACCAATTGGGCCGCCCTGCGCCTCGCCCGCGGGCAGCGCCTCTACCCACGGGTCGTGCCCATCGCCGGCCTCATCGGTACGGTGGCCCTGGCGGGCTCATTGCCGCTGCAGCCGCTGATTGTGCTGGCGGCGGTGCTGGCCATCGGCCTCGCCTACTTTTTCCTCTGGCACCGCTGGCGGCGCCATCGGCGCTGAGGGGCGCGGCGGGTGTATCCCAAAATCGTCGGTAACCGAGGAGGCCGTTCACCACGAAGGACACAAAGGGGGCAAGAGGGCAGCCAAAGCCCTTTGTGGTCTTGGTGGTTCAAGAGCCCCCGACGGTTGTGGGATACACCCGGGCGTGGCTGCGATGTTGACGGGCAGGGCCGCGGGCAGTATCATGCCTGGGGAACCCTGCCAGGTTCGCCACGAGTCCCCGCAGGTCTGGCGGAAGGAGGCTTGCTCCATGATCTTTCCCGGCCACGTGGCGGCGCCTGTGCTCGCCTCGCGCTATCTTGACATCGACCGCCGGCTGGCCGTGCTGGCCGGGGTGATGCCGGATCTGATCGACAAGGCCGCGTTCTATGTGCTCCACGCCTCGCACTGGACGCGCCTGCCCGCACACTCGCCGCTCTTCTTTGTCGCGACGAGCCTGGCCGTGGCGCTCGCCGGGCGCCTGCTGCGGCGCGACTGGCGCTGGGGCCTCACCTGGGCGGTGGGCTATGCCCTGCACCTCCTCTGCGACCTCATCCCGCCGGACGGCATCTTGCCCTGGGCGTGGCCGTGGCACGCCTACGGCGAGATCGTCAGCCGTGGCCGGCCCTGGTTCCTGGGCGGTGGGCCGGTGCCCTGGCTCTCGGTTAGCATCGAGGCCGCGCTCGTGGCCGCGGCGCTGCTTGTCGAGTTGCTCCATCGCCGGCGCGCGCGCCTCGCAGTAGACTCATAGCAAAGCCGTGCCGCGAACCGACGAGGATATCTCCCGCGGAGGCGCAGAGGACGCGGAGGGAATGGAGCAAGAAGACCTCTGCGCCCCTCGCGCTTGCACGCGGCGTCTCTGCGGTGTGATGCGCCCGTTTTGCCAGATTGCCCTCATCTGTCATACAATCCTCTTTCGGCTTGCGGGCAGTGGGCCCGCACCGACGAAGGAGTGTCGCGCATGACTCTGCGCCCCTACAACCCGGCGAAGGACAGGGAGGCCGCCCAGCGCATCTTTTGCGAGGTGGGCTGGTCGGACCGCAAGGCGGAGCAGGAGGAGGCCATCGACCTCGCCCTCAGCGCCGGGCCAACGTTCGTTGCCGAACTGGCAGGCGCCGCCGAGAGCCTGGTCGCCACCGCTCCGGCGACCTACCGTTACCTGGAAGAGGACCTGCCGCTGTGCGCGGTGACTGACGTGGTCACGAGCCACGTCGCCCGCAAGGAGGGGTTGGCCTCGCGGCTCACCGCGCTGTCGCTGGCGCGGGCCGCCGGCGGCGGGTCGCTGGTAGCGATGCTGGGCGTGTTCGAGCACGGCTACTATGACCGCCTCGGCTTTGGCGCCGGCGCCTACGGCCACTACTTGAGCTTCGACCCGGCGCTGCTCAGGGTGAAGGTGCCGCACCGCCCGCCGCAGCGCATCACCATTGGCGATTGGGAGGTGGTGCACGCGCTGCGCCTTGGCCGGCCGCGCGGGCACGGCGCCGTCAGCCTGCACCCGGCCGCCCTCACCCGTGCCGAGATGCTCGACACCAGCCACGGCTTTGGCCTGGGCTACCACGATGGCCCCGGCGGCGCCCTGTCGCACTATGTGTGGTTGGGCACACGCGCCATGGAGCATGGGCCGATTCGGGTGCGCTGGCTCGTCTACCACAGCCGCGGGCAGTTCCTCGAGCTGATGGCCATCCTCAAGAGCCTGGGCGATCAGATACACCTGGCCGGCATGGTCGAGCCGCCCGGCATGCAGTTGCATGACCTGCTGGAGACGCCGTTCAAGCAGCGGCAGGTCACCGAAAAGTCGCCCTACGAGGCGGTGGCGCGGGCCACCCCCTGGTGGCAGATGCGCCTGCTGGACGTCGCGGGCGCTCTGGCGCGCACGCACCTGGCGGGGCCGGCATTGCGCTTCAACCTGCGCCTGGCCGACCCCATCGCGCGCTATCTGTCTGACGACGAGCCGTGGCGAGGTGTGACCGGCGACTATGTGGTTACCCTGGGGCCCAACTCGGCCGGCGAGCGCGGCGTGGACCCGGGCCTGCCGACGCTCGCGGCCAGCGTCAACGCCTTCACCAGGCTGTGGATTGGCGCCGTGCCCGCCAGCGGCCTGGCCTATACCGACGAAATCGCCGGCCCGCCCGAGCTGCTGGCCGCGCTCGACCGCGCCTTGTGCCTGCCCCGGCCCATCCCCGGCTGGGAGTTCTAGTTGAGGGTTTGTGGAGGTTGTGCAGCGGCCTGGCCCGCCCCGCGGGCGGGCCAGGCCGCTGCACAACCTCCACAAACCCTACAGAAGGATCCCTAGCTCTCCACTGGGCAGGGGTTTGCTTCCGGCACGGGGTAGCGCTTGCTCAGCCAGCGCGTGCCCAGCCAGCCGGCGATGCCGAACACGGCGACCGCGGCCTCGAGCGTCCATATCTCGCCGAGCCCACCGAGGCCGAGCGTCTGGCCGGCGGCGGCGATGGTGTCGATGGCCGTCTTGTAGGCGAAGGCCAGCCAGAACCAGCGCGGCCGGCGCATGGCCAGCGCGTAGAAGATGAGCACGTTGGCCAGGATGTGCACCCACACGACAAAGAAGCGCTCCCACACCGGCGCCAGGCCGTAGAGCACGTTGTTCAGCGGCCCCAGCCCCGCCACGGCCTCAGGCGGCAAGAGGTTCGGGCTGAGCAGCGCGATGAGCACGCTCACGAGCGGGCTGAGGGCCAGGAGCGCCGCCTCGACGGCGCCGAAGCCGATGCCGAAGGCCAGGGCGCTCTGCCAGGGGGCGCGCTCCTCGTGCCGTCGCCATAGGATCAGGTAGGTAATGCCGACCTCAAAGACGCCGGTCAGCGCGCCGACGTAGACGCAAAAGGCCGGCGTCGCCAGCCATGGCGGCAGTGCGGCCTCAAGGGCCCTGGCCAGCGGTGGGTTCAGGGGGATGGCCCAGGCGAATTTGAGCGCCACAGTGAGCAGCCACGCCAGCGCGCCGCCCAGCAGGTAGCGCCCGCCCAGCCGCCGCGCCAGCGCATAGGCCACGAAGCCCAGCGCCACCGCCAGCATGCCCACGCCAGGCACGAGCGCCAGCGGCGTGATCGTGGGCGCCTCGATGGCGTGCGGCTTCCAGGTGAGGTTGTACTGCGCCTGCACCGGGCCATCCCAGGCCACGCCCAGCAGGTACTGGCCCGGCTCGGGGTGCAGGGTGGTATTGAACTGGAAGGCGCCGGTGCTGGCTGCCTCCTGCCACACCGTCTGGTCTGCGGCGTCGAGCAACTGCGCGCGCAGGCTGCCCGCGCTCACCGAGCCGCGATAGTCGATGCCGATGGGGTCGCCCGCCTGGGCCACCGTCACGCCGAACATCATGCGCTCGCCGGCCGCCTGCTCGTCGAGCGTGGCGCCGGTGACGCTGGCGCCCTCGAACGGCGCCGGCTGGCCGCCAAGCGCGCAGCCGGCCATGAGCAGCGCGAGCAAGGCGAGAACGACCAGTGCGATCGGCTTCTTCATGCCCACCTCCAGTGAGCGGCCTGTCGCAGAACCAACTCATCCACCCCAGCATCCTGGCAATGGCCGGGTGCTCGCTTTGCCATCGCCCGGCTCTGGGCCAGGGGGTGTTTGCGGGTTGGCTGGCGCCGCTGGCTGCCCCGGCGCGCCCGCGGGCGCGCCGGGGCAGCCAGCGGCGCCAGCCAACCCGCAAACACCCCCTAACAGGGCCCATACCGGTCCCGTGCTTCGTGCAGGGCACGGAGCATCCAAGCCGATCGCCAGCCCGGGAGGTTGCAGTCCGACAGGCTGCTAGTGGAACGCCTCGACGAACGCTGCGCCGACCAGACAGACGATGCCGGCGAGCGCCGCGACCTTTTCTGCGGTGGAGAAGGAGAGGTCGCTGAGCTTTTTCGTCTCAACCCAACGCCTGGCCGGGAAGGAATCGGCGACGTACAACGATTTCGTCAGCGTCACCGCGCAGACCAGGGCGTAGGCGGTCGTCTCCCACAGGCCGACGCGCAAAAAGGCCGCGTTGGCCGCGGCGACGCTGGCAAAGGGCGGCGTGAAACCGTTGGTGCCGGCCAGCCAACCGATCTGCAGCGCCTTGAGGAAGAGGATCAGCAACCCGGGCGTCACGCTGCCAAAGCGCACGAAGAGGTTGCCGCCGGCCATGAGCAGCGCGATGAACCCGTTGGAGGCCAGGATGAAGAGCAGGAAGCGCCAGCCTGCGTCGCCCTGGGCCGGGGCCACGCCCTGCCAGGCCTGGGGATGGGTCAGCAGGCCGATGCCGAAGACGGCCCACAACACGGCCATGTAGGCCGTCCAGATCACGGCCGTGCGCTTGAGCACGCCCATGCCGTACAGACGCTGCAACATGAATGTCTCCCTTCGGACGTTGGACTGTGGAAAAAGGCGTCGATGGTATGGGCCTCGAGGGCCGGCTAGCGCTGGGCGCCCTCGGCGCGCCAGCGGAGGCCGCGCAGCATACCGCGCTCCATGACAAAGCTGATGGGCTCGACGGTGCGCCACATGACAGCGTTCATCAGGCCCGGCTGATAGTCGCCCCGGGAACGCACGATGAGCCGCGTGGCGCCCGGTGCCGCATCCTGCAGGATGAACGCCCAGCTCGAATGAGCGATCTCGGCGGGCCCGCCGTTCTCGAGGATCAGCGCCCGAGCGGGATCGACGGCCACCACGGTCCACGGCGGCGGCATCGGCGAGCTTTCGGGCGTCATGCGCACCTTGTCGCCCGCCTCGAGGCCCTGCAGCTCGGGCACGATGCGGTCGACGCTGTGGATGTCGCAGCCCGCCAGGTTCTCGAGCCAGTCGTAGCTGTAGAACCCGCCGCGGCCCTGGCCGATCTGCACGAGCCAAGCCCACACTTGGGCGGGCGGTGCCTGGATGCTGATGGCCCGCGTGGCGACCATCTTGGGCTGCGGCACCAGTTCATCGCCGGGCAGCGATTGGCTCAGCTCGGCGGCGGTGGCGCCCCAGCGCGTGTGCCAGGGGAGGATGAGGAGCGGGTAGGCCACGGCGACGGCGGCGCTGGCCGCGAGCACGACAACGACGATCCACTTGATGGCCTGCATGGCTTATCCTTTGGCCTGAGAATAGAGTCTCGATTCACTGCCGAGACGTAGAGGGCGCAGAGGTTGTTAGCGAGGTCATCTCGCCTCTACTCTGCGCTTTGCCTATGCGGCAGCGCTCCCTCGCGGCGCCCGCTCGGCCCGAGTCTTGAGGCCCAGGAGCATCCTGCGCTCCATGACAAACACTGCCGGCTCGAGCAGCAGGCGCGCCATGAGCGCGTTCGCCGGCCGCGGCAGGTAATCGGCGCGGAAGCGGGCTGCCAGCCGTGTGCAGCCGGCGCCGAGGTCCCTGAGGGTAAACACCCAGCTCGTGTTGAACTGCGCGCCCGCGAGCGGTGCGTCGAGGGGGGCCAGGCGGCCGCTGAAGGCATCGATATTGGCCTGCAGCGCGAGGAGGCGCGGCGGCTCGGCGGCGATGACGGTCAGGCCCTGGCCCTGGTGCACCGGCACGGTGTCGCCCGCCTCGAGCTGCTGCAGCTCGGGCACGATGCGCGTGGCGCTGTGGATCTCGAGGCCGGCCAGGTTCTCGAGCCAGTCGTAGCTGTAGAACCCGCCGCGGCCCTGGCCGATCTGCACCAGCCAGGCCCACACGCGCGCGGCCGGCGCGTGGATGGTGACGGCGTGCGTTGACTGGAGCCGGGCGCGGCGCACGAGCGTGTCGCCGGGCATGCCGCGGGCCGCCTCGTCGCGCGTCGCGCCCCAGCGCAGCAGCCAAGGCCGCAGCAGCAGCACATAGGCCGCGGCCGCTGCGGCGAGCCCGCCGGCCACGCCGCCCGCCCACCGCAGCGATTGCCGGCAACAGCAATTCGGTCTCTTTGCCATGGCGTCACTCCTCCATCGTTGAGCAGAGAAGCCCTGACGGTGTGCAGCATAGCAAATCCGGACGAAGCGTACAAGAGCCGCTCCGGCGACCGGCTTTCACGCTCCGCGCCCACCCGGTGCGGACCCTTTCTACGGGGTTTTTGGGGGTGCCGTGGGTCGTTGGCCCGCCCGCGGGCGGGCCAACGACCCACGGCACCCCCAAAAACCCTACCCTGAGGAGGGCACGTACCCGGCCTCGTGCCCAGGCAAGGGGATTTGGGGTGTTGGTTGGCGTTGGCGGCTGCCCCCGCAGGGGCAGCCGCCAACGCCAACCAACACCCCAAATCCCCCACGAGGGCTCCGTACCGGGCGGGCGCGAAGCACGAAACCCGGTCAGTCACGCCAGGTCCAGCAAGGCCTCCAGCCAGCGCGCACCCTGCAACCTCCGCTGCACCTTCTCCATGAAGGCACAGCGGCAGGGCGCGTGTGCCTCGAGCGCGCGGCGGAAGCTGGGGCTGTGCAGCCGGCGGGCGCGGCCTGCGGTGGCGGCGAGCGTGGGGCCGATAGCGCGCTGCATCAGGTCGCAGAGTGGCGCTGCGGACTTGGCGCTGGCGGCCGCCATGCAGCGGAGCATCTGCGCTGCCAGGTACAGGGTGCGCGTGGTCACGCCGTCGAGCGGCGCGCGGCCGGCGAGGGATGAGAAGACCGTCGCCAGGCCGGCGCGGCGGTCCTGCTCCACGTCCTCCAGGTCGTCGATGAGCTGGGTGAGGGCGCCATAGCCGTAGAGGAAATCGACCTGGGCAGTGGTGAGCGTGCCGGCCACCAGGTAGCCGTCGGCCACGACCGAGGCGCCGCCCTTGGCAAAGGTCAGCGCCAGCACGTCGACCTGGCCGCGGCCGAGCAGCGCCACGCTCTCGGCCTGCGCCCGATGGATGGCGAGCAGGGCAGCATAGACCTCGGGGTGCGCGGCGCGTGGGAACTGGCCCTCGATCATGGCCACCAGGCTGTCGATGAGCGCCTCGATGGCGCCCCGCGGCTGCAACGCCTCGCCCGCCAGGCGGCGCCCAAAGCGTTCGCCAAAGGCCGCCTTTTCGGCGGCGGTGATTGCCGGGTCGTCGAGATAGTTGTCGGTGTAGGGGTAGAGCAGGCTGTAGGCGAGGATCGCGGGGGTCAGGCGCACCGGCCGGCCCAGCACGAGCTGCATGGCGTTCATCGTCCACACGTTGCGGCTGGCCTGGTAGATGTCCTCGGCGGTGAGCGCCGGGTCGAAGCGCCGCGCCTCGCGCACAAACTCGGCCGCGGCGTCGGCGAGGCCGGTGGCCGCGAGGGCGTCGAGCGTGTGCGCCTCCACGCCCAGCAGCGCGCCGGCCAGGGGGGCGGCGGCAGCCATCAGCCGCGCCCGCGCCGCTCTGCGCTCTGCCTCGTCGCGCGGCGCGCGCTGCAGCTCGGCCGCCGTGGCCCGCAGCAGATGCTCGAGCTGCTCTTCGCAGGCGCGCTGCTCGGCGGGGGTATAGGCGCGGCCCCATGTGGGCTGCGCGGCCGCTTCGTCCCACCACGTTGCCGTCCAGCGCGCCAGGTGCTCGTGCAGCGGCAGCGCGACGATTGTTTGCGAGTGCGTGGCTGTGTCCATCATCCCTCGGCTCCATACGAGACAGTGCCGTCGGCGGCACATGCTCTATACGAGTCGAGGGGGACGGAGGTTGCGGGGGTCCTCACCCCCGGCCCCTCTCCCACCGCAGTGGGAGAGGGGAGGTGTGCGCGGGGAGGGTGGGCTCGCTGGTTGCGGGGGTGAGGGCTCCCAGTAGCCTGTCGGAGAAGGCCAATCCCGGCCGGTGACCGGGTCACAGGCTCCGCACGTGCCCGGTATGGGCCCTTTGGGGGGTTTTGGCGGGTTGGTTGGCCCCGCTGGCTGCCCCTGGCACGCCCGCAGGCGTGCCAGGGGCAGCCAGCGGGGCCAACCAACCCGCCAAAACCCCTCCTGGCTCAGGGCCGGGCGCACGAGGGCATGTGCCTGCACAGGCTTATCTGCGCCCAAGGGGTGGCAGCAACGCACATGGCCCGGCTATCACCAGGACGCTGAGGGCGACAGACTCTCCGACAGGCTGCTAGCCGAAGAACCTCGGCATGCCCCTGAGCACATCCTCGGCCTGGCGCACGATGCGTGCGACGAGCGCCTTGCAGGGGACAATGTCGTCGACCAACCCCGCCACCTGTCCGGCCATGACCGAACCGTGGACCATGTCGCCCTCGACCGCTGCGAGGCGCAGCCGGCCGGTGCCGAATTCGATGATCTCTTGCTCGGTGACGCCGCGGCGCTCGAGCTCCTCGAAATCGCGCGCCAGGGGGTTCCTCAGGGTGCGCACCGGGTGGCCCAGCGAATGGCCGGTGGTCATGGTGGCGCGGTCGCCGGCGCGGACGATCTTTTCCTTATAGTTGGGGTGCACCTCGCACTCGTCAGTGCAGATAAAGCGCGTGCCCATCTGGATGCCCACGGCGCCCAGCGCCAGCGCCGCCGCCAGGCCACGGCCGTCGGCAAAGCCGCCTGCGGCCACCACCGGGATGCGCACCGCGTCGACCACCTGCGGCACCAGGGGCAGGGTCGTCACCTCGCCGATGTGCCCGCCCGACTCCATGCCCTCGGCCACCAGGAGGTCGGCACCCGCGCGCTCGAGCCGCTTGGCCAGCGCCACCGAGGCGATCACCGGCATTACCAGGATGCCCGCCTCCTTGAGCCGCGGGATGATGGGCGCGGGGTTGCCGGCGCCGGTGGCCACCACGCGCACCCGCTCTTCGATGCAGATGCTGACCACGTCGTCGACAAAGGGCGAGAAGAGGGGGATGTTGACGCCAAAGGGCCGCGAGGTGCGCTGCTTGACCTCACGCACCTGCGCGCGTACCCAGTCGGGCGGGGCGTTGCCGCCGCCCAGGATGCCGATGGCCCCTGCCTCCGACACGGCCGCCGTCAGCGCCGCCGTGCCCACCCAGGCCATGCCGCCCTGCACGATGGGATGCTCGATGCCCAACAGATCGCACAATGGAGTCCGGATCACGCTCACCTCCACGCGTTGTGTGAAAATGCGAGTCGCTTGCCCTGGTAATAACGCCGCTGGGCCGCGAGAGTTGCTCGGAGAGCGGTCAGCGGATAGCCGTCAGGTGGGTGCCTGCAGCATCCATTATACCTGCAAGCGGCTGCACGGTCGAAAGGGAAGGAACGATTCACCGCAAAGGCGCAAAGACGCCAAGGAAACGCTAAGGAGATGTGAATCACCTCCGTTCCTTCGTCCCCCTTTGTGGTCCGCTCCGAAAATGCGGCGGGGCGTCGTAGCCTAGCCCCTTGTGGGCGTCGTTCCTCCCTGCGCGCAGGCGGCGTGTTGCGCACCAGAACCAGGCTGAACCGTCTTTGACGGCGATGATCGCGATAGTTGGCAGGCACTTGGCCGAACACGGGTGAGGAACGATGCCCACAAGGGGCTAGGCTATGCCGTCTTCGTAATGCAGGGAGTCGTCGCGATCGCGCCGATGCGAAGCCCTGGACGCGAGAATCCTTACACGTGCAGACCGTAGCCTAGCCCCCTTGGCCGCCACAGGCGGCTTGTGGGCGCTTTCCTGCGCGGATGACTCGGGCCAGAAATACACAGATGGTTTTGAGCCATACCCGCCGCACAGTGGACAAGCAGTGCGCCTGGGGGCATAATGGCGTGAGAAGATTGCCCTCCTCGAGCCGCAGCAGCGCACTGCAGGAGAACGCTCATGGACGAACGCACGCACGCCTACTATGCCTCCCACGCCGCCGAGATCGCCGAGCGCTATGCGGCCGTCAGCGGCGGCATCGACGCCTACTTCGGCGTTGCCTTTGCGCCGGGCAAGCGCGTGCTCGACGTGGGCGCCGGACCGAGCTGCAACATGGCGCGGCTCATGCGCCTGGGCGTCGACGTCTACGGCGTGGAGCCCTGCGCCGAGCTGCGTGCCGCGGGTTTGCAGCGCTGCCCCGAGCTCGCGGGCCGGCTCGTGGCGGGGTCTCTGCCCGACCTTGGCCGGCCGTTCGGCGGTGAGTTTGACGGTGTGCTCTGCTCCGCTGTGCTGATGCACCTGCCGCGCGAGGAGGTCGGCGATGCGGCCTTGGCACTGCGCGGTGTGCTGCGGCCGGGTGGCGTGCTGCTGCTCTCGGTGCCGCTGGCCAGGCCGGGCATCAGCGAGGACGGGCGCGACGACAAGGGCCGCCTCTTCACCCCGCTGCCGGAGGAGTGGCTGGAGGAGGTCTTTGGGGCCGTGGGCCTGGCGCTGGTGGAGCAGTGGCACGCGGAGGATGCGGTGGGGCGGGAGGGTGTGCGCTGGTGCACGCTGCTGTGGCGGCGGCCGGGCTGAGGGCGGGGCGAGGGAACCACAAAGGGTGCGAAGGCTGGGAAGCACTGTAAGTGCGCAGAGGGTGTGGAGGTTGTAGGGGCGTAGGGGCGAGGTAACCTCGCCCCTACAAACTCCGTGTGTCTGCGGTGGAACCGGTGCCCATCATTTGCGCGAAAGGCCCTCGCCTACGGGTGCGGCCGCCGCACGTAGTGACACCTGGGAGAGTTGCTGCAGCCAGAGTCAGTGTGTCAGTCAGCGCACAGGGCCGGGTTGCCGGGCATTATGGGGCGCACATCCCAACACGGCTTGGCAGTTCATCCCATGTTCGCCCGGCAAGAAGACGGCCAGCTCGCTTTTTCGCTGTGCCACCCCACTGCTTGAAGAAGAACGGCACTCTGCACCGAACACACTGATCCCTGATGCCGGCTACCCAGCTCTCCTTCATCGGCCTGGCTCCAGGACCGGATTCGCCACCAACGATTACCCAGTGAATGCCTCCAAGATCCAGGGAGGGTATGGGACCAAGTAGAGGCTCGAGCGACAAGAACTTGACGCGGGCATGGGTACGTCTCAGGTGCCCGACCCGAAAGGCAAACCTCTCATCCTCGACACTGACTCCCATCCATACATTCGATGGCCAATCGATTTCTGCGTCCAGTTGCTCGAGCCGCTCGGCACGCTTCGTCAGCACCTGGAACGTGTGCCAAGATGCTCGCCTCATGGCATCGAACACCCTCAGTACGAATTCAACAGGTACATCCTTGTGGAAGAGGTCGCTCATCGAGTTGACAAATATCATCTGCGGCTTCTTCCAACGAAGTGGGAGATCCAGCGCCTGCTCGTGCAGGGCCAACTCGAACCCCTGTCGATAGTTGGGTTGTCCCATTGCCTGCAGCCTCAAGGCCATGCGCTCTGCATAGCAGTGCTCGCAGCCTGCACTGATCTTGGTGCAGCCCGTCAGCGGATTCCAGGTCGACTCCGTCCACTCAATGGCTGATCGCGCGGCCATCGCTACGACCTCCTGTCTGCTGGAAATGTGACCCTGACGTCGTCGGCAAAGGTGGTCTTGGCGCCACGCTTCTGCCGCTGCTCAGCGGGAGGATCTGCCCTGATCCTCCCTTCTTCCTCAAGCTTCAGCAGAGCATCTTTGTAGTTGGCCTTGACGTAGCGCTTTCCGACATGATGCTTATTGTAGACATCGGCCATGGTCATCGTCTGGCCCGCAAACTCGCGCAGTAGCGAATCGGCGAGATCATGCAAGGGCTGAGAGAGCGCGAACAGCGCTGGCTGGATGGCTACGGTCGGGTTGTATTCCAGCGTGGGGACGCCCTCTACCGTACCGGAGCCTACTCTGGCCATGATCTCTTTCATGATGTCGTAGCCTCGCACATGCTTAGTGACAAAGATCAGGTAGTGGCTGGCACGTCCGCCGCTCGGAGACGTGAACCGAAATTGAAGGACATACTGGCCACCCATACCCCTGAGAGCTTCAGCGATGGCTTCGACGATGTGCGCCTCACGCTCGTCTGGCTGCATAGGTTCGAGGCGTGCTCGCAGGTCTTCTGCGCGCTTGACACCGAAGAGAGTGTCCATGTGATCTCTGACAGCGTTGTTGTTCAGGCCCATGTTGATGCGGTTGTAGTTGAAAAAGAGGATGCAGTCGCAGCCCCAATCCTTCAAGACAGAACTGAACAGTTCGAGAGAAAGCCCCTTGTAGCCCCACGGGTCAATAAAGAACAGGGTGGGCACAAAACGCCATCGCTGGAACCTCTTGGCGATCTCCGTTCCCACCTGCTCGTTCAGGACTTGAGGCTTGTATCGCAAGATGGCGAGGCCTGGAATCGAGGCGATGGCGCTTTCCAGAGAGCGACTGAAGCAGGGATTGACATCGTTGAAGAGGGCGACCAGCATGTCGCGCATATCTGGATCCTGGATAGCATGTTCGAGGATGAGGATGGGCGTAGACTTGGAGCCATCCTCATAGTGACCCGGGCCAGCGAAGAGATCGACGTAACCGATCTTGCCACCGCGGGTGCGGGCATGGCGCATGACCACCTTGGTCCATGCCTTGAAGTAGTTGACCACGATCGTGGCCTTGACCAGAGACTGCTCGGTCTGCTCGTCAAAGAACGGTCTTGGACTCATGCGGCCCCCTATTCTGCATTGCCCCAGGCGCTCCTGTTGCATGAGCCAAGAGCACCCTGGGTGACGGACCGAGGTCGTGCGTCATGAGTTGGGGATCGCCTAGATCAGTTGTTCTACATTATAGCGCACTCCAGAGTACTGGTCAAGCCCATTTCGATGTCTCTCACGACAACTCCTCCGCCGAGCTGACGACCTCATAATCCACCCCCAACGCGCCCTCGAAGTGCCGCCGGCCGCAGCGGATGCGGCGCGCCTCGTCGGGCCGCAGGTCGCCGGGCTTGGTCGAGCCCTTGGTCTCGCGCACCAGGTAGAGCAGCGGCTTGCCTAGGGCGCCCTCGGGGTTGTCCATGACGATGGCCCAGTCGGGGTTGTAGGCGCCGATGGGGGTGTCGACCGTGAACCAGCGCGGCAGCTTGATGTAGAGGCGCACGTCCTGGCGCTGCTCGAGCCCCTCGACGAAGCGGCGCTCGATGTCGGACTCGCAGGGCACCTGATCGTAGAGCGATGCGCCGTCCGTGCCGTCGGGCCGGCGGCTGGGCACGAGGTAGCCCTGCCAGCTCTCGACCTCGGCGTCGAACTGGGCCATTTCGTACCACTCGCCGATCTTGTCGTACTTGATGCCGTCGATCAGTTGGCCGGCGAGCCTGTCTTTGATGATGGCCACCGCAGCCTGGGCGAACTCGGTGGGGTTGCTGACCATGGCCTGCTGCGCGGCCGGCGGCGCCTGGCGGATGATGGCGAGCAGCGTGCGCCGCGTGAGCCGCACCGGGGGCGTGGTCTGCTCGAGCAGGTTGCCCATGACGTCGAGCAGGTTGGGCAGGGGGTAGCGCCCGGCGAGGTCGATCAGCGTCTTGGCGCCGCTCATAGTGAGGGCGACAAAGGCGCCCTCATCCGTGACGTCGACGACGGCCTTGCGCAGCGTGATGCGCGGCGGGCGGATCTGCACCTCGGCGAGCCCGGCCACCACCTCGCGCACGAGCCGGTCGCTGTCGATGGCGACGTGGTAGCGGGTCTTCTGGCGGATCTTGTCCCACAGCTCTTGGAACTCGGGGCGGAGCTGGTAGGCCTTGCGCAGGTGCGACACGGCGCGCTGGTGGGCGTTGGCCGGCCGGGGCGGCAGGATGTCGTGGCCGTACTCTTGCTCGACGCGTGCCCGCTCTTCGGCGCTCAGCGCGTCGAGCGGCTTGCCGTAGCGCGCTGCGATCTCGGCCTGGTACTCGAAGGCGATCTCGCTCTGCAGTTGGCGCACAAAGTGGTCATAGCTCTCGTTGGCCACCACGGTCAAGACGTTCACCCGCTCGTCGCGCACGCGCACGCCGGCCTGGTTGACCGCCAGGCGCACGCCGCGGCCCACCTCCTGGCGCTTGCGCACTTCTGAGGCGGTCTGGCTGAGGGTGCAGATTTGGAAGACGTTGGGGTTATCCCAGCCCTCGCGCAGCGCCGAGTGCGAGAAGATAAAGGCCACCGGCTCGTCGAACGAGAGCAGGCGCTCCTTGTCCTTCATGATGAGGTCATAGACCTCGCGGTCCTTCTCGGCCTCGCCGCTGGTGCTGTCTTCGAGGATGACCTCGCCTGAGCGCGTGCGTCGCTGGGCGAAATAGGCGGCCTGCACCTCGGCCGCCGAGCGCGCGCGCCAGTCGGGGTAGGCGCGCTTGAGGTCGTCAAAGGCGCGCGCGAACAGCCGGCGGATGAGGCTGCCCTGGGGCGCATAATTGTCGACGCGGTCGATGAAGAAGAGCGAGAGCACCTTGATGCCCTGGGCGCGGAGCCGCTGTTGGCGCTCGAGGTGCTGCGCCACCGTCGTGCGGATCTGTGCCTCGAACACCGCCTCCTTGTCGGCGCCGAGTTCTTCGCCCACGTGCAGCTCTGCCTTGTTGGCAAAGCGTACCAAGCGGCCGCTGAGGCTGATCTCGTCGACCTCATAGCCGGCGTACTCGCTGCGCCGCGCCTTGTCATGCAGCGAGTCGCCCGGGCGCAGCGTCAGCGTCTGCGGGGCGATGCTGCCGCTGCGCATGAGGGCGTGGACGGTGACGCGCGCGGTGAGCGTCCTCTTGCGCGCCTCGATGCCCTCCAGGCGGATGTACGGCTGGGCGAAGCTGTCTTCGCGCACGACCGAGTCGACCTCGATGCGCTTGACCAGCCCCTGGCGGTAGGCCTCGTAGGGCGTCAGCCGGTAGACGATGTTGTAGGGGTTGCGGTGCGTGGCCGAGTAGCGCAGGGCGAAGAGCGGGTGCAGCGCGGCCAGTGCGGCGATGCTCTTCTCGCTCTCCATGTTCTGCGGTTCGTCGAGGATCAGGATGGGCCGCGTCGCCTGCACCAGGTGGATGGGTGTCGCGCCCTGCAGGCGGTCGGTGCTCTGGCGAATGACGTTGGCCGCCCTGTTGAAGGCGGCGATGGTCATCACCATCACCTCGACGCCGTCGGCCAAGGCGAACTGGCGTACCTGCGAGATGCTCGCCGAGTCGTAGGCGTAAAAGCGATAGGGGACGTTGCCGTACAGCGCTTGCAGGTGGCCGCGCGTGATGGCGAGGGTTTTGAGCACGCCCTCGCGGATGGCCAGCGAGGGCACCACGACAATGAATTTGCGCAGGCCGTAGCGGCGGTAGAGCTCGAGCAGCGTGCGTAGGTAGACGTAGGTCTTGCCGGTGCCGGTCTCCATCTCCACCGAAAAGTTGTAGAAGCGCACGGCCTGGGCGCTGCCGTTGCTCTCCACCTCTTGCTCGATGCAGGCCAGCGCCGCGTCGGGCGCGATGTGGCCGCGCTGCTGCACTGCCTGCAGGTTGGCCAAGAGCTCGGCCTCGCCCAAGTCGAGCCGGTTGGCCACGGCGGCGGCGAAGGAGGCGCCGTCGCCGAAGGTCAACGCGGTGGCGATGCGCGGCTGGCCCGCGAAGAGGTCGGCGACCGCCGCGATGGCCTGCAACTGGAATTCCTGGTTGGCATCAAACTGGAGCTGCACTATGCCTCCGATTGCCAGCAGAATGGCGGTAACATCAAAGCACAGGGCGGCCCGTAGTAACGACTCTGGTCGTCGCCGGAATAGCGGCCAAGCTGGCATTCCGGCAGCACATCCGAAGCCCGTCGCTGCGCCAGGGCAGAACCGGCCTGCCGCAGCCCGGACTCGGCTGGCTACCGTTCTGGGGACGACTAGAGTCGTTGCTACGGCGCGGGCCGGCGATGAGCACAAGGTCCTGAGAGTCAGTGCCGTTGGGCTGGCAGCCGGCGCTCCACGGGTGCCGCTGGTACGCACATGGCCGGGCCTCGCCAGGCGACGCTCAAGGGGTGGGCGGGAGCCACTCCCGCAGCCGGTCGATCAACTCGGGCACGTGTACGGTCGCTACGTTCCATATGCGGTCTTGCTTGATCGCACCGTACTCGTGCGCCAACACGTTGCGCTGGGCGATGATGCTGCGCCAGCGGATCTCGGGATGAGCCCGCCTGAAGGCCTCCGAAACGTGGTGTGCAGCCTCGCCGATGATCTCCAGCGCCCTTTCCACAGCGAGCTGGACCTTGCGATCGGCAATGTAGGCCTCGAAGGTGAGGCCGGCCGTGAAGGTACGGACTGCCAGCGCCGCGTCTAGCATGTCCCACAGGTAGGCCGCGTCGCGCTCCTCAGGCTGCATAGACGACCTCCTTCGTGCTGAGGATGGCCCGGCGGCGGAAGGGGTTGCGCAAGGCGCTTTCCTCAACCAGGTCGACATCTCGGCCAAAGAGTGCCTTGAGCTCCTCGGCCATATCGACGAGGTCCAGCAGGCTCCAGGGGGCGCCGGGGGCAAAGGTCACGAGGACGTCGACGTCGCTCTCGGGGCCGAAATCCTCACGCAGGACAGAGCCAAAGAGGGCGAGTTCCGTGATCTGCCAGCGACGGCAAAAGGCAGCGATCTTGTCGCGTGGCACAGCAACCCTGACCTGGGCCATGGGCGCACCCTCCTTTTTCAGATGACTTTGAGGCGGCACTGCAGCGCCAGGTTGGCAGCCTGGGCGTCGTCGAGCGCCGCGTCGCGGCAGACGAAGAGGTCGTCCTTGCCCAGATGCAAGGCGCGCAACGCCGCCACGTCAAGCCGCGCGTCGAGGCAGATGGTGAACGACTGGCCCCTGGCCGGGTCGCTGACGCGGTAGACGGTGTTGGCGGCCAGGCCCGGCAGCCGCTCGACGCGCGAGTCGAGGCCATAGCCCTCCTTGAGCGCCACCTCCCAGATCACGCCTTCAGGCTGCCAGCCATCGACGAGGGGGTCAGTGAAGAGCGCCATCTGCTCGGCATAGGCGTCGGGCGCTGCGCCGGCCACCCCGGGCCACGGCCGGTAGTTGGAGGGCGCCAGCTTGAAGACGCGGCAACCCAGGTCCTCGGGCGTGTCGCGCGTCGAGAGCGGCAGCTTGCCTTCGTCCTCGGCCTTCATGCGCGCCACCACGCGGCGGATGCGCTCTTTGCCGATGTCGGCGATGGTGGGGTAATCCGTGCGCCCTGTCGGCTCGGGGAGTTGCACCATGATGAAGCGGCGGTTGCCGCCGTCCTCGCGGTTCTGCGCCAGAACGGCGTGGGCAGTGGTGCTCGAACCAGCGAAAAAGTCTATGATCAGATCACCCTCGTCGGGCGTGCTGGCGAGTTCCAGCATTCTGCGGATGAGCAGCGTGGGTTTTGGCGTGTCGAATCCTCTGCCCCCCTCAAAGAGCGCCTTCATTTCGGCTCGGGCTCGCCTAGTGCTGCCAGCGAACCTGTAGTCCCACCAGGTTATGGGAACCACCCCTTCTTTCATCTCACTGAGGAAAGTCTTGACGAAGGGGAAGCGGGATGTTCCATCCCTGCCCCACCAAAGGCGGCCTTCCCGCTGATAGCGTTCTATGGTCGCCTTTGGCCTTCGCCAAGAGTTGCCTGGGGGCGGAAGAACCTCCTCGCCTGCCGGATTGAGAAGGGCGTAGTAATCACGCGGGCGGTATTCGCCGCGCGTCAGTGGCGTCCCAAGCCAGGGGCCACGGGGATCGTTGTCCGGGTTCTTGTAGTTGGCGAGTTGGCTCTCGGTTCGAGCGAGCAGGCGCACCTTGAAGGCATCCGAGCGTTTGTAGCAGACAACATAGTTGTGCGTTAACGCCACCTCACTTGAGGCGTTTCCCGGCGTGTCTTTCGCCTGCCATACAATCGCGGCCACAAAGTTCTCTTCGCCAAAGATCTCGTTCATGAGCATCCGCAGATTGTGGACCTCGGAATCGTCGATACTGACAAAGATCACGCCATCCTCGCGCAGCAGTTGTCGCGCCAGGAAGAGGCGCGGGTACATCATCGACAGCCACGCCGAGTGGTAGCGGCCGCTCGTCTCGGGGTTGGAGGTCAGCAGGTTGCCCGCCGCGTCGGCCTGGCCGGTGAGGCGCAGATAGGTGTCGAGCGGGTCGGCATAGTTGTCGGGGTAGACAAAGTCGTTGCCGGTGTTGTAGGGCGGGTCGATGTAGATCATCTTGACGCGGCCGAAATAGGCCTTGTAGAGCAGCTTGAGCACCTCGAGGTTATCGCCCTCGATAAAGACGTTCTGCGTGCTGTCGAAATCGAGCGACTCCTCGGGGCAGGGGGCGAGGGTGGCGGCGCTGGGGGTCTGCAGCAGGCGGATGGCATCGCGCTTGCCGGCCCAGGAAAAGCTGTAGCGCTCGGGGCGGTCGTCGACGGCGTCGCCCAGCGTGGCGCGCAAGGCGTCCCAATCGACGCGGCCCTCGCTGAACGCCTCGGGGAAGAGCGCCCGCAGCCGTTCCACCTGCTCGGCTGTGAGGTCCGGCGACTTGCGCTGTACAGGCTCCCGCGCCATGGCACCACCTTTCATTGCAGTGCTGGCCAACATACGGTGCCCCATTCTACCGCCAGGCGAGGGCTATGTCAATGTCCTTGTGTAAGTGAAGCACCGTACGGCAGGGCCGGAAGCAACGCGAGGCGGCCGGCTGTCTGGGCGCGGTCGCCGCGCCCTGGCGCCGCAGGGGCGGCCGCGTTGGTCTGTGCGGCAGGGTGGGGCGGGGAGACCCCGCCCCTACGGTGCGTGCGCGCGGACTGCCGACTCGCGGGGTTTCCTTGACAATACTGGACTACCCTTTGAATGGATCGGCAGATCGGCGTTTGCAGCAAAGGAGCATGCACATGGGTGGAGCACGACGTTCGACCAAGGAACGGCAGCCGAAGGAGCTTGGCCTTGCCTTTGGCCTCACGCTTATGTGGGGCGCCATCGCTTTCCTCAGCTTCTTTCCCAGGCGCTCGGCCAACCTCATGCCCTTCTTCGTGGCCACCCTCTTCTTAATCGTCGTCTGGGTGGTGGCCATCGCTCTCCTGCGCCTGCGCCTGGCGCGCAACAAGACCATCGACGAGCTGCGCAGCCTCTCGCCCACCGAGTTCGAGGACTGGGTGGCGGCGCGCTTCCGAGAGCTGGGCTACCGCGTGCGGCTGACCGGCATGGGCGGCGACCACGGCGCGGACCTGGTGCTCGAGAAGCCGGGTGAGCTGGCCATCGTGCAGTGCAAGCGCTACCGCGCGCGCTCGGCCGGCGAGCCGATGTTGCGCGACCTCTACGGCGCGATGCACGATTTCGGCGCCCAGCGTGGCTATTTCGTGACCACCGGCTACTTTACTGACGCCGCCCGCGACTGGGCCAGGGGCAAGCCGCTGGCGCTGTGGGATGGCGATGACCTGACGAGCCTGGCCCAGGCCGGCTCCCCTGCGCAGCCGGCGCCTCAGCCTGCGCAGCCACAGCGCGTGCGTCCTGCTACGCTCGCTGCTGCAGCACCCGGTACCACGGCGACACCGTCGCAATCCCCCCGCGACGGGGCGACGGTGGGGGGGCACCCCATCGCGCCAGTCTCCGCAGCGCCCGACATTGCAGCGCCCAACCAATCCCCCCGCGACGGGGGGACGGTGGGGGGGGCACCCCACCTGCCCGCGCTGCGGCGCTGCGCTTGTCGTCCGCCACCAGCGCCAGACCGGCGAGGCCTTTCTCGGCTGCAGCAGCTTTCCCCGCTGCCGGCACACGCAGCGCCTGCCTTCGTAGCCCCCGTGAGGGGGAAACCGGGTCTGACGCTGCGCGCGAGCCCGGTATGGACCACGGTAGGCGATGTGGCCAGCGGTGTGGCGCCACCGGCCGCCCCGCCGGGGCGGCCGGTGGCGCCACACCGCTGGCCACATCGCCTTGCCAATGCAGGCGCCGTCCCTGCGGCTGCCGCGGCTTCGCGCCCCTTTCGCGTCTTTCGCGCTCCAGACACCTCCTCCCCCAAATGCACCAACTGTGCTACAATGCCGGCACCAACTACTGCGAGGTGCATTCCCCATGACTGACGGCCGGCGGCGGGCGAAGGCCCGCGCGCCTTTGGAGGTGGCGGTGGCGCGCGCGCTGACGGCGCCGCTGCTTTGCGTGGCGGCGATGCTGTACGCCGTGTACGCCCTTGGCGGCCCCGATACCCGCGCCTACCTGGCGGGCACGTTGCTGCTGCTCGCGGCGGCCTGGGCGCTGGCGGTGCGCCGGCTGATCGTGCGCCGGGCAGCGGGCAAGACGTTGGCGCAGTTGCAGGCGCTGGAGCCCGCCGATTTCGAGGCCTGGACGGCGGCGCGCTTTCGCGAGTTGGGCTACCGTGTGCGTATTACGGGCGCGGCGGGCGACCATGGCGTAGACCTGGTGCTGGAGGCGCCGGGCGAGCTGGCGATTGTGCAGTGTAAGCGCTACCGCTCCAGGGTGGTGGGCGAGGCGGCGCTGCGCGACCTCTACGGCGCGATGCACGACTCTGGCGCGACGCGCGCCTTCCTGGTGACGACCGGCCGGCTGACGCGCGCGGCGTTGGCCTGGGCCGCGGGCAAGCCGATTGTGGTGTGGGATGGTGCTGTGCTGGCGCGCCCGGCGGCCCCCTTCCCCCGCGACGGGGGGACGGCGGGGGGGCAGCCGCTCTGCCCCCGCTGCGGAGCACCCCTGGTGGAGCGGCGTATGCCCGGCGTCGACGGGCCTTTCCTGGGCTGCTCGCGACATCCCCGCTGCCGGCATACCCAGCCCGTGGAGGCGGACAGGACGCTGTAGCCCTGTCGCTTCATACGGCAGCCGCATGGCCGGCCGGCTCAAAGCTTCGCGTGAGCCCGGCATAGGACCCCCAAACCCTACCCTCAGGGCAGGTCGATAAAGCCTTCGAGGTCGGCGAGCAATCGGCGCACCTCGTCGGAGGCAATCTCGTGGCGCACGAGGCGGCCCTCCTGGCGCGAGCGGATGAGCCCGGCCTCGCGCAGGATCTTGACGTGCACGCTGACTGTGGGCTGGGCCAGGCCGAGGTAGGCAGCGATCTCGCTGTTGACCATGCCGAAATGGCGGATGATGCGCAGGATGGTGAGGCGCGTGGGGTCCGAGAGCGCTTTGAGGCGGTTGGCGACGTCGCCCGCCCACTGCTGGAAGGCTTGCAGCGATTCGCCGCTGGGCGCGAAGGAGGTGATGAGCAGGCCGGGGCGCAGCTCCCACAGGTCGACCAGGTGAAAGGGCTCGGCCAGGAAGAAGACCGAGAGGCGGCCCTGCTGCACGGCCCGGTGCAGCGGCTCGTTGCGCAACAGCCGGCTCTGCGAGGGCAGCCAGGCCAGGTCGGGCGGCGGGCCGACGCCCGAGCGGCCGCCTAGCGCGGTCTCGGCGTGGCGTTCGAGGCGCTGCAGCAGGCCGGCGCGCGTCTCGCGCCAGGGGCGGTAGAGCTCATAGTAGAAGCGGTCGAGCCACTGCCAAAAGCGCGCGTGCAGGTCGCCGTCGCGCAGGATGCGCAGCGCCCGCGCGGTGTCGGCCACCAGCCAGTGGCGGTGCGCCTCGGGCAGATCGAAGCCGAGGCCGGTGTAGGCGGCGAGCTTGAAGCGGGTGGCCAGGCCGGCCAGGCGTTTGGGCAGGGGCAGCGCCGGGTCGGGCTCGAGGCCCTGTGCCGCCGCCTCTGGGGCCAGCCGCTGCAGCGCCTGCGCCGCCGTCAGCTCGCGGATGGCCAGGGTGGCCTGCGGGTAATCGCCCACGGTCAGCGTGCCGGCCAGCGCCGCCGCATCTTCGAGGAGGGTCACGTTGCGTCGCGGCTCGCCCAAGAGCTCGGGCCACTGGGCGCGCCACTCGGCGGGGACGCCCGCGAGGGCCGTGGTGCCGGCGGCGTCGAGCTTGATGGGCAGCGGCAGCCCGCTGGCCAGGCCGAGCGCATAGTCGAGCTCGATGGCGGCTGACTGGCCGATGCGCCAGCCGATGGCAGTCTCTCTCATCATCGCTCCTCGTAGGGCTTGTCGAGTTGGCCACGAATGACACGGATCGGCACGAACGGAGTTCGCCGCAAGCATTCGTATCGATGCGTGCGATTCGTGGCCTCATCCCGTTCAGACAGTCTGGCTGCTCCCTGAAACATCGGTCAAGTAACTCTGCGACGGCCCCCAGACGGCCGAATCATCGCCCTCCGACGCCCACGAAGCCGCCTGCGGCGGCCAAGGGGGGCTAGGCTCAATACAGTTCAAATAATGGTACTTACGCGGTCGACCTGCCTCCAGCATCAAGCCCCCCCACCCCTAGCCCCGCCCCCGGCGCGGGGGCGGGGAAACTGGAGGTTAGGGGGTTCAGCGGGCGCTTCGCGCGACGCGCGAAGCGCCCGCTGAACCCCCATTTAAGGGCTCCCCCTTCCCGCCGCAGCGGGAAGGGGGCCGGGGGGATGGGCTCTATACGATGGCTCTGCAGCGCCCTGCACGACCGCGTAAGTACTGTTATTTGAACTGTATTGGGGCTAGGCTACGTCGTCTATACGAATACTTGACCGATGTTCTAGCCGGCCCAGGCCGCGCTGTCGTGCCACCCAACAGGCTGCACCCAGCAGGCAGACGGCCGGCGCGGCGAGGGCGAAGAAGCGGCCCACCGTCAGCAGTTGCGGCACCACGAGCGGCACGGCCAGCACCGCCAACAGTTGGGCGGCCATGATAGTGCTCTGCAGGGCGCCGCTCAACCGGCCCAGCAGCGCGGGCGGCGCCAGGAGCTGCAGCAGCGTGCTCATCTGCACCACCAGCAGGCCGTTGCCCAGCCCGCCGAGCAGGCAGCCGGCTGCGGCCAGCCAGCGCGCGTAGGCGGGCAGCGCCGCGCCCAGGGCCAGCCCCGCCGGGACGCAGGCGATAAGAAAGATGCCCAGCATCAGGTCGTGCAGAGGGTCGGGCTGGCCGCGGCGCAGCAACAGCGCCAGCGTCGCCCCCACCATGCCCAGGCCGATCAGCCCCACGAGCAGGCCGAACAGGCTCTCGTTGCCCTGCAGCACGTCGCGGGTGTAGATCGCGCTCAGGACGTCGTAGCTCATGATGAGCACGATGGTCAGGAAGGTAGCCACGAACAGGAACGCCAGCAGCGGCGTCTGGCGCAGGGTGGCCAGCACGCCCGGACCGCTCGACCGCGCTGCGCCTGCCCCGGCTGCCGGCTGTGCCGCGGCCGCGGGGAGCGCGGGCAGCCGGCTGAGAATGAGCGCCGAGAGGAGGAAGGAGATGACGTCAACGATCATCGCCTGGTGCGGCGCCACTGCTGCCAGCAGCAGCCCGGCCACAAACGGCCCGCCGATCTTGATCATGCCGGCCAGTTGTTGCAGCAGGGCGTTGGCCTGCGTCAGCTCGGTGCGGGCCACGAGCTGCGGCACCGCGGCCTGCCGCGCCGGGGTGAGGAGCGAGCCGAACGCCGCCTGGACGGCCAGCAGCGCGTAGATCAGCGCTGGCTGCCGGGCAAAGATCAGCCCCAGCACCGCCAGCCCCTGGAGCAATTCGCCGGCGATCATCAGCCGCTTGCGGTCGTAGCGGTCGCACAGCCAGCCGGCCAGGGGGCTGCAGAGCAGGCCGGGCAGCAGGCCGGCCATGAGGATGGCGCTCGACTCCGCCGGCCCGCCGCCGCCGCGGAAGATGAGCAGCGCATAGACGGCCAGCGCCGTGATCCAGTTGCCCAGGCCACTCACCGTCTCGGCCAGGCCCACCACCAGCAGCGCGCGGTTGCGGAGCAGTGCTCTCATAGGTCACCACCTATTGCAGATGCTTAGCCAAACGCCTATGTATATAATAGCATACTTTGTTACTGCTGTCAATATGTCGCAATCTGGAACGTGTTCAGATTGTCATTGCGAGTATCCCAGGGTCCCCGAACCCTATGACCAGCAGAGAACCTTGGCCTGTCATTGCGAGGAGGCCGCAGCCGACGAAGCAATGACAGGACGCAAGTTGCTGGGCGGACATCATGCCCCCTGGGGCACCACAAGCGACGAAAACGCCCACAGGGGTTAGGCTACGGGTTGCCGCACATCCTCGAGTCGGTACCCCAGGGTGCCGGGGACTCGGGGTACTCGCAATGACAACTCGGGGCGAAGGTTTGCCTCTGTTACCGGCTACCAATAGATGGGGCGCGCCATCGCTCGCGCCCGACTCAACCTGGGATGGATGTGGCCATGCCGCCAGCTCGTGCACCCTACCCGCCGCGCCGCGGCTCGCCCGCCCCGGCCGCCCCTTCGGACGATGCCGGGGAGGCGGGGGGCGCCTATGGCGGGCTTGACGACTATTTCCTGGCCCACGGGCTCACAGCGGGCTACCGCAGCGAGCCGCTGCCGGCGCGCGCCCTCGCCGAGCTGCGCGCCGAGACGCGCGGGCCGCGCGCCCGCGCCGATGCGCCCCGCGAGACGCGCGCCCTCTGGGTGAGCCGCTTCGACCTGCCGCTCAACCCGCGGGCCGACACCATCCAGGCCATCGTCGACAAGGCGGCCTACGCGCACCTGAACACCATCCTCTTCCAGGTGCGCGGCGCGGCCGACGCTCTCTATCCCTCGGACCTCGAGCCCTGGTCGGTCTACCTCACAGGCACGCTGGGCCGCGACCCCGGCTGGGACCCGCTGGCCGAGATGGTGCTGCGCGGCCACGCCCAGGGGTTGGAGGTGCATGCCTGGCTGAACGCCTATCCCGCATGGCTGGGCCGCACGCCACCCGCTGAGGTGCGCCCCAAGCCCATGTATCACGAGTTCAACGAGCTCTATGGTGATTGGTGGGTGCAGTGGAAGCAGGCCACGCCGCCCGTGCCCATGGGCCTCAACGACAACTATCTCTGCGCCTGCCCGGCGCACCCGGCGGTGATCGACCGCATCGTCGCCGTCTCGCAGGACCTGCTCGCGCGCTATCCGCTGGACGGGCTGCACTTTGACTATATCCGCTACGACGACCGGCCCTATTCCTACGACCCGGCGAGCCTGATCGCCTACGCCAACATGGCCGGCTCGACCCCCGGCCTGACCTATGCCGACTGGCAGCGCGCCACCGTCACCGGCCTGTTGCAGCGCGTGCGCGACGAGGCGCTGCCGCTGCGCGCCCGCGCGCGCCTCTCGGCCTCGGCCTGGCCCTGCTACAAGGACCGCTGGAACTGGTTCAAGGGCTATGACGGCTACAGCGCCCGCTACCAGGATTCGCAGGGCTGGGCGGCCAACGGCGTCGTTTCGGCGATCATGCCCATGATGTACGGTGCCTCGTTCACCACCTACCGCGACCGCTTCCAGACCATGACGCAGGATTTCGTCGGCGGCTCGCGGCCCGGCGCCGTCTATATGGGCATCTATGGCGACTATGCCAATTTCGACGACATTGCCTGGCGCATCGACAACGCCCGCGCCAACGGCGCCCGCGGCCAGACCTTCTTCTCCTACCGCCTCGTCGACCAGCACGGCTATTGGCCGGCGCTGCGCAACGGTCCCTACCGCGAGCTCGCCGCGCCCGACTGGCCGGCTGTCAGTGCGCCCGGCGACGCCCCCGGCACGTGAGACGGGAGCATTGGGCCACAGAGCGAGGCCTCGCGGGTGACGTTGTTTCGCGCCTTTTGCTTGTGGCGGCCGTCAATTCCTCCGGCTCTACTCCCCGATACGGATCGGCCCCAGGCGCACGGCATCGCCCAGCGGCCGGCCGGCCTCGTCGATCACCTGGGCGCCGGTCATGTCGCGCCAGGAGTACATGCCCGTGCGCAGCCAATAGTCGCCCGGCGGCATATCGGGCGGCAGGCCGAGCTCGAACCACTGGATCAGCGTCTCGCCCGGGTGCCACTGCGAACTGCTGAGGGCAAAGCCGTCGTACTGTGCCCAGCGGCGTTCGTCGTTGCCCAGCAAGTGGTAGAAAGCCATGTCGGTATTGGGGGCGCCGCCGGCCTGGCCACCATAGGCCCAATAGGTCACCACCGAGAGTACCCGGCCACGCTGCGCCTCGCGCGGCAGGCGTGCGCCCAAGAGGCACATGCCGTTATCAAGGCGCGTGGGTAGCGGATGGGTCATCGCGTGGGCCACGTCTTCGGCGCTGCTGTGGCGCAGGGCAAAGAGGCGGATGCCCCAACTGCCATGGGGCCCCGGCCAGCGCAGGCGCTCGCTGCCGAACTGGGCCAGCAGCTCGAGAATGCGCGGGTCATCGCGGATGATGAGTGCTCCCGCATCGCGCGCGGCGGGTACGAGCACGCCCGGCCGCCCGCCCTGACCTACATAGCGCAGACGCACTTGCCGCCGCAGCAAATAGTCCAACGTCTGGCGCTCGCCCGACCACGGCGCATCGTCGATGCCCAGCACGTATAGGTGTTGCCAGCCCGCGGCGGTTGCCTGGGCGTGCACCTCGCGTTGCACCTGCAGCCAGTAGCCGAGCGGCCGCCCAAAGCCGCCCTCGGTCGAATAGTGTGCCACCCCATTGTAGACTGCGAACACCGCGCCCGCCTGCACGGCCAGCACCGTCGCCAACGCCAGCAGCCCACCCCAGGCCAGCGGGCGCAACCGCACGGCCACCAGGAGTTCCCAGCCCAGCGCCGCCAGCACGAACAGCGCCGGCACCACGAGCAGCAGATAGTGAATGCCCTGGGCGCCGCGCACCAGGACGAGCGGCAGGAGCGGCCCGGCCAACCAGATCAGCAAGAGCGCCTCGCACGCTTGCAGACGGCGCCGGCGCAGCACATGCCAGCCGATGCGCCCCAGCCCCGCCGCCAACGCGGCCGCGGTGGCTACCCGCACCACGCCCAGCGCCTGCTCCCAGCCCTGCAGCGCACTGGCCGAATGCCCCAAGAGTGCGCTCAGCGTGGCCCCTGAGGCCAGCCAGAGGGCGTAGGTCAGCGCCCGGTGGTCAAAGATCAAGCCCGCCTGCGTGTTCTGCTGCAGCGCGCCTTTGGTCACCCCCCAGGCACGCGCGAGCACCACTCCATAGGGCAGCAGGATGAGCAGGCCCAGGGCGATGGCCAGGAGACTGTAACGCTGCCACCAGCGCCGCGGGAAGAGGGCGACGGTTAGCAGCGCGGCCGGCAAGAAGAGGAAGCCCATCACGTGGGCCTGCACCTGCAGCGCCAGCAAGGGGAAGAAAACGATCGCCCAGGCCGGCTTGCGGCTCACGATGACCTCGCAGGCCGACCAGAGGATGAGCACGGTGAAGAGGGGCAGGATCTCGGCCCAGGTTTTGCGCGCCAAGAGCGTCGCCCAGGGGTTGGCGGCGTAGAGCGCCGCGGCGAGCAGGGCCAGGCGCAGCCCTGCAAAACGTCGCAGCCAGGCATAGGTTGCCAGCACGCCGAGGGTGTCGAGCAGGGCGATGAAGGCCACGCCCCAGCGCGGGTCGGCCGAGAGGGCGCGCGGCAGCACCAGCAGGTAGCCGATGAGCGGCGTCTCGGGCAGGCCGGTGGAAGAGACGCCGTAGGAGAGCGAGAAGCGGTGGTCGAGCCATAGCTCGTCGGCCAGCGCCAGGGGCTGCACCTCGTCGGCTTTGAACTCGACCAGGTCGAGCCGGGCCAGCCGCAGCAGCAACGCCAACAGCACGATCGCCGCCAGCGCCACGGCCGGCCAGCGTACCTGCACAGCGCGCCGCAGCCAAGCGGCTTGCGGCACGGCCGGCGCCTCTCGCCGGCCCACACTCCCTTGCATCGCCATCCTGGCCAGCCCTCCAGAGGATCATGTCAGCAGCGTTGTCGGGCAGGAGTCATGATATGCGGAAGCGCGAGCAAGTCAAAAACCCGTGCAACGTCCGGCATTTGGTGTTCGGACGGATTTGAGGCACAATAGGCCCACTCCACATTGCACACACTCTGACGCTGCAGCCGCGCGTGTTCTCCTGTGAGGAAGCATCCATGCCCAAGGTCAGGAGCATCTCGGCTTTCTTTCCCGCCTACAACGACGGCGGCACCATTGCCAGCATGGCCGTCTCGGCGCTGCTGACGCTGCAGGAGCTCGTCGACGATTATGAGGTCATCATCATCGACGACGGCTCCAGCGACTATACCGGATGGGTCATCGACGAGCTGGCGCGGCGCTACGAGCGACTGCGCGTGATTCATCATGGTAAGAACTGCGGCTATGGCGGTGCGCTGCGGACCGGCTTTGCCAGCGCCCAGAAGGATTGGGTGTTCTACACCGATGGCGACGCGCAGTACGATCCGCGCGAGCTCAAACACCTGGTAGCCGCGCTAGAGCGGGAGGGCGCGCCGGTTGACGCGGTCAACGGCTACAAGATCAGCCGCAACGACCCCCTGGCGCGCATCATCATCGGCCGGCTGTATCACCACATCGTCAGGCTCGCCTTCGGCTTTCGCCTGCGTGATGTCGACTGCGACTTTCGCCTCATCCGCCGCGCGGCCTTGGATCGCGTGACGCTCTGCTCCGACTCGGGCTCCATCTGCCTGGAGCTGGTGAAGAAGCTGCAGGATGCCCGCATGCGCTTCATCGAGGTGCCGGTGCATCACTACCACCGCGCCTACGGCCGCTCGCAGTTCTTCAACCTGCCCCGGCTGTGGCGCACTGCGCTGCAGCTCATGGACCTCTGGTGGCGGTTGGTGATCAAGAAGGAGCACCTGCAGGCCGCGCCCGTTGTGCCCCAGGCGCTGCCCGTGAGGGGAGCTCCGGGGCCGGCGAAGGGAGATGGCGCTTGACCGGCGAGGTTCCTGCCGTGCAGGAAGAGCTGTTCCGCGGCCGCCGTGTGATGATCACCGGCGGGTTGGGTTTTATCGGCAGCAACCTGGCGCGGCGCCTGGTGGCGCTGGGCGCCGATGTGCTGCTGGCCGACTCGCTCATCCCCGAGTATGGCGGCAACCTGTTCAATGTTGACGGCATTGAGGATCGCGTGCGCGTCAACATCGCCGATGTGCGCGATCCACACAGCATGGATTACCTGGTGCGCCGGCAGGGTATTATCTTCAACCTGGCCGGCCAGGTGAGCCACACCGACAGCATGCGCGACCCGCACACCGACCTCGAAGTCAACTGCCGCGCGCAGTTGGCGATCCTCGAGGCCTGCCGGCGGCACAACCCGGCCGTCGCCATCGTCTACGCCAGCACGCGCCAGGTCTATGGCCGGCCGCACTACTTGCCGGTCGACGAGCAGCATCCCATCGAGCCGACCGACATCAACGGCGTGAACAAGATGGCCGGCGAATGGTACCATATCGTCTACCACCGCGCCTATGGGCTGCGCACGACCTCGCTGCGGCTGACCAACACCTACGGCCCGCGCATGCGCGTCAAAGACGCCCGCCAGACGTTCGTGGGCTGGTGGTTCAGGCAGTTGATCGAGGGCCACGAGCTGCAGGTGTTCGGCGATGGCCGGCAGATCCGCGACCTGAACTATGTCGACGATGTGGTGGATGCGCTGCTCTTGGCCGCCTCGCGCGCTGAGGCCGGCGGCGAGATCTATAACTTGGGCGCGCCCCAGGCCGTCAGCCTGCAGGACCTAGCCGCCATGATGGTGCGCATCAACGGCAGCGGCAGCTACCGCCTGGTGCCCTTTCCGCCGGAGCGCAAGCGCATCGACATCGGCGACTACCAGGGCGACTATCGCAAGATCCAGGCGCAGCTTGGCTGGCAGCCGCGCGTCGCCCTGGCCGAGGGCCTGGAGCGCACGCTGCGCTTCTATCACGAGCACTATGCTCACTATTGGTGAGGCGGGATGACGATTCCTTGGGCTAACCCGCAGGCCGCCTACGTGGCGTACCAGGTCGAGATCGATGCGGCGCTGCGACGGGTGCTGCAGAGCGGCTGCTACATCCTCGGCCCCGAGGTCGAGGCCTTTGAGGCCGAGTTCGCGGCATACTGCGGCGCCGCCGCGGCGGCCGGCGTCGGCTCGGGCACCGAGGCGCTGCACCTGGCGCTGGCTGCGCTGGGCATCGGCCCGGGCGACGAAGTGGTGACGGTGGCGCACACCGCAGTGGCCACGGTCTCTGCCATCGAGATGTGTGGCGCTCGGCCTGTGCTCGTCGACGTCGATCCGGCGAGCTACACCCTCGACCCGCAGGCGCTGCGCGCGGGGATCACGCCGCGCACGCGGGCCGTGATCCCCGTCCATCTCTACGGGCAGGCAGCCGACCTCGATCCCATCCTCGACGTGGCGCGTCGCCAGGGCATCGCCGTGGTGGAGGATTGCGCCCAGGCACATGGCGCCACTTACCGCGGCCGTCGCGTCGGCACCTGGGGCGACGTGGGCTGCTTTAGCTTTTACCCCACCAAGAACCTGGGCGCCTTTGGCGACGGCGGCGCGGTGGTATCGTGCGATGCGGCGCTGGCCGAGCGCGTGCGGCTGCTGCGGCAATACGGCTGGCGCGAGCGCTATACGAGTAGCATCGCCGGCTGGAACAGCCGCCTCGACGAGCTGCAGGCGGCGCTCTTGCGCGTGCGCCTGGCGCACCTCGAGGAGGATAATGCCCGGCGCCGTCGCCTGGCCGGCCTCTACGGTGGGCGGCTCGCCGGCGGGCCGGTCGCTCTGCCCGCCGAGATGCCCTACGGTGAGCACGTCTACCACCTCTATGTTGTCCGCAGCGCCTGGCGCGATGAGCTGCAGCGCTTCCTCGCCGCCCGCGGCGTGCAGACGGGCATTCACTACCCCGTGCCGGTGCACCTCCAGCCGGCCTACAGTCGCCTGGGCTGCGGCCCCGGTGCGCTGCCCGTCACCGAGCGTCTGGCCGCAGAGATCCTCTCGCTGCCCATGTTCCCCGAGCTGAGCGCTGATGATGCCGGGCGCGTCGCCGCGGCGGTCTGCGAGTTCGCCTGAACGCTTCCGGCCTGACTGTGCGCTATGCGCGCGCTTTGGGGGAGTCTGCCTTGCCGGAGATGATGGTCGACGAATACTACCACCTGTATGCCGTGGAGCGCGAACTGTGGCTGCTGCGCGGGTTGCGCAGGACGGCACTTGATGCCCTGGCGCCGCGCTTGCCGGGCGACGGCCGGGGGCAGGTGCTGGAAGTCGCTTGCGGCACCGGGGCCATGCTCGACGCGCTGCGCGCCTGCAGCCGCCCCGCCGGCATCGACCTCTCGGCGGTCGCTACCGGCTACGGCCATGAGCGCCGCGGCCACAGCGTGGCCCGCGCTTCGATGACGGTGCTGCCTTTTGCCGATGGGGCCTTTGACGCCGTGCTCTGCCTCGATGCACTCGGTGCGGTGCCGCCGAGCGATGATGCCGTCGCCCTGGGCGAGATGGCGCGCGTGTTGCGTCCCGGCGGGGCGCTGGTGCTCTGGGCGGCAGCGCACCCCGCCCTCTACGGCGCCCACGATCGGGCCACCGGCATGGCACAGCGCCATTGCCGGCAGGGTCTGTGGGCCATTGTGCAGCGGGCGGGCCTGACCGTGGACAAGCTGAGCTATGCCAACATGTGTTGCTTTCCCGGCATCGCTGCGATTCGCCTGCTGCGGCGACTGTGGCCCGCTGCCAACGCTGCCGGCTCAGACGTGGCCCTGCCGCCTCGTCCAGTGAACGTTCTGCTCAGCAGGGTCATGGAGCTCGAGGCGGCCCTGTTGCGCCGCCGCAATCTGCCCTTTGGCCTCTCGCTCTTTGTCGTCGCGCGGCGAGAAGGGTAGCGGGCCCCGAGCGGGCCGGGGCTGGGCGGGTGGGGGGCGCAGGTGGCAGCTACCTGGGTGGCTGGTGAAGCGCCAGGGCGAGGCCTTTGTGCGCAAGGTGTAGCCGCGCCGTGCGGCGGGACAGCGAGGTCATGCACCGCAGAGGCGCAGAGGGCGCGGCGGGATCAGGGCGAGGATACCTGGCCCCTGCTCTGCGCCTCTGCGTCTCTGCGGTGCAATCTTGCCGGCCAAGGCACCTGGAGGCAATGGGGAGTACCAACATGGTTCACATCGAAGCGCATGGCCCTGTCGTGTGCTACCGGGTGGCCCGGCCCATCTTCGGCCGCCCCTACTATCACACCGCAGCCTACTGGGCCGATGGGCTGATGGTCGACTCTGGCTGCGTGCACACCGCTGCCGGACTGGTGCAGGCGACGGCGGCGCTGCCGGTGGCGCAGATCGTGAACACGCACAGCCACGAGGACCACATTGGCGGCAACGGGCCGCTGCAGCGGGCGCGCGGCTGCCGCGTGCTGGCGCCTGAGGAGGCGCTCGCCATTTTGGCCGACCCGCGCCGGCAGTACCTGCAGCCCTATCGGCGCTTCTTTTGGGGTTGGCCCGAACCCTCGCAGGGCGAGCCGCTGGGCGAGTGGGTCGAGACGGAGCACCACCGCTTCCGCGTTATCTCTACGCCCGGCCACACCGCGCACCACATCGCGCTCTACGAGCCCGAGCAGGGCTGGCTCTTTTCGGGCGATGCCTACATTGGCGGCCGCGACGTGGCGGCGCGGCTCGACTATGACGTGAGCGCCATCATCGCCTCGCTGCGGCGGCTGGCTGCGCTGCCGGTGAGCCTGCTCTTCCCCGGCAGCGGCACCGTGCGCGAGGACCCGGCCGCGGAGCTTGCGCGCAAGGCCGACCAGATGGAAGAGTTTGGCGCCGAGGTGCGCCGCCTGCACGCCGATGGCGTCGGCGTCGGCGAGATCACGCGCCGCCTTGTCGGCCGCGAGACGATGCTCACCTACCTCACCGCGGGGCACTTCCGGGGCGCGAACCTCGTCCGGCTGTACCTGGCCGGCCATGACCGCTGCTTGTAGTGAGGGAGCGTGGGGGGCGTGTCGTGCTGCCGGCGGCGACAGCTCCCCACGCTCGCTCACTACGAACAAGGCCCGCGCTTTGGCGCAGACTGCAAGCGATGCTATAATGGCATACTGTCTGTCTACTGGAGCTTGTTTCTGGCTCGTGACTGCACACGTGTGCGGGGAACGAGCAGCGTATCGGATGGAGGGAGCGGCGTGTCGGTGGAGCAGAGAACGGGCGAGTGTTTTGACGCTATCGTCATCGGCGACCTGGCGGTGGATGAGCTCGTCGTGCACGGCGAGACGACGGTGGCGACCGGCGGCTCGGTCTACTATGGGGCGGTGGCCATGGCACGACTGGGCATGCGCACGGCGGTGGTGACGCGCCTGGCCGAGCGGGATTTTGGCCGCCTCGACGAGCTGCGCGCCGCCGGCATCACCGTCTATGCCCACGCCGCGCCCGAGTCGTCGGGCATTCGCAATGTCTACCTCACCGCCGATCAGGACCGGCGCATCTGCACGCCGCTGGGGTATGCCGGGCCTTTTTCGCTTGCCGAGATGCCGGCCGCCAGTGCGCGCTATACGGTGATCGGCCCGCTCATGGCCGGCCTGGTGGACCTGGACCTGGTGCGGGCGCTGGCGGCGCGCGGTGCGCTGGCGCTCGATGCGCAGGGGTTCCTGCGCCAGCGCGAGGGCGGTGGCCTGGCGCTGCGCGACTGGCCCGAGAAGGCGCTCGGGCTGCCGCTGGTCAGCGTGCTCAAGGTCGATCAGGCCGAGGCCGAGGTGCTCACCGGCGAGCTCGACGCCCGTACGGCGGCGATGCTGCTGGCCGGCTGGGGCGCGCGCGAGGTGCTGCTGACGCATGCGACCGGCGTGACCGTGTGCGCCGAGGGGCGCGTGTGGTGGGCGCCGTTCGTGCCGCGTGGCCTCAACGGGCGCACCGGCCGCGGCGATACCTGCCTGGCCGCCTACCTGGCGCGCCGCCTGACCGCGGGGCCGGCCGAGGCCTGCCGCTTCGCCGCCGCGGTGACCTCGCTCAAGCTCGAGGTGCCTGGGCCGCTGCAGGCGAGCGCTGAGGAGATCGCCAGGCTCTACGCGGAGCTTGAGGTCAAGGCTATCTAGCAGGTCGTCGGAGAACCAGCCCGCTACCCTCTGCATCCGGTAGCAGCGGGGGCAACCAACCCGCAGACAACCCCCCAAAACGGCTTCCGCCTGTCGCAAACTGGAGGTATAGTGTGTCGGCCGTCCTCATCATCTTGATTGCCCTGGCGCTGGCCTTTGACTTTCTCAACGGCTTTCACGACTCGTCGAATATCGTGGCGACGATGATCTCGTCGCGGGCGTTGGCGCCGCGGGTGGCCCTGACGATGACGGCCATTGCCGAGTTCTTGGGACCGTTCCTCTTTGGCGTGGCGGTCGCCAAGACCATCGGCGATGAGGTGGTCGCCGCAGAGGCGATCAACATGGCGGTCCTCTATGCAGCGCTCATGGCGGCGATCATCTGGAACCTGTTCACCTGGTTCTTTGGCATTCCCTCCAGCTCTTCGCACGCGCTCATTGGCGGCATCGTCGGGGCTGTGGGCGTGCATGCCGGGTTGGGGACGATTCGCCTGGACGGGCTCGAGAAGATCCTCATTGCCCTCTTCACCTCGCCGCTCATTGGCCTGGCGGCCGGCTGGCTGCTGACCAAGGCGATCTTTGCCCTTGCGGCTGCTGCCACGCCCAAGATCAATCTGTTCTTCAAGCGTTTTCAGATACTCACCGGCATTGCGCTGGCGCTGAGCCATGGCGCCAACGACGGCCAGAAGACGATGGGCATTATCACGCTGTCGCTGGTCACAGGGGGCTTTCTGCAGTCGTTTGCCGTGCCCACCTGGGTGATCGCGCTCAGTGCGGGCGCAATCGCCTGCGGCACGGCGTTCGGCGGCTGGCGCCTGATCAGGACGCTGGGCGCCAAGTTCTACCGCATCCGCCCCGTCGACGGCTTTGCGGCGCAGGTTTCGTCGGCGGCGGTCATCCTTGGCGCGGCGCTTTTGGGCGGGCCGGTCAGTACGACCCAAGTCGTCAGTTCGGCGATCATGGGCGTGGGTGCGGCCGAGCGGGTGAGCAAGGTGCGCTGGGGCGTGGCCGGCAGCATCGCCACGGCCTGGCTTCTCACCATCCCGGCGACGGCGGCGCTGGGAGCACTGCTCTATTTGGGGCTGATGGCGATCGCGCCGGTGCGCCAGGCGCTGCTGGCGGCGTACTGACGGCCGAGGACTAGTGGCACAGTCCTTGCTCCTCATCCTGCAACTGGGGCGTGTCGGCAGACTCGCGTAGCCTGGTAGTACGCTGTCAGTTCCGTTGCCTGGTGCCGGGTCGATGCCCTGGCATGCCGAGAAGAGGACGCTCAAGCGCCTCCTACGAACCTTCAGCGTGCGCAAGGTGTGCTTGCTGACACAGTACACCCGGGGCCTTGTGCCCGTTTGGCTTCGACATGGCGCCAGATCCGCCGCCAACAACGCCCACAAGCTGCCTGCGGCGGCCAAGGGGGGCTATGCTACGGGTTTGCAGGCACGCCCTGGAATGAGAGGATGGCTACGCATGGACACGGCGCGCGTCGGACAGGTGAAGGCGTACCACAGCAGCGGATCGACCGCGCACATCCTGCTGCGCTCGGGCAAGTTCGATGCCCGCAACCTGCTCATCACGTGGACGGTGCTCACGCCCCGCGGCCAGCAGCGCGGGCACAGTCACGTCGGGAGCGAGCAGGCCTACATCTTTGTTTCGGGCAGTGGGCGCATCCAGGTGGGCGACGAGCGGGCGTTCGTTGGCCAGGGCGAGATGGTGTACGTGCCGCCCGGCACGCCGCACGCCATCGCCAACACCGGCGACGACAATCTAGTCTTCATCACCGTGGCCTCGCCGCCATTCGCTGTCGAGCGGCTGTTTGCCGAGCGGGAGAGGCGAGAGGTGCGGCACGAGCCGGAGGAGGCCGAACTGGCGTTGTAGGGGCAGCGCGGTGCGGCACGCGAAGGCGGCCCTCATGCTCGCGGTTGGGCGAGCATGAGGGCCGCTACGATTCTCTACGCGTGCGCCGCGTTGAGGCTGATGGGCATGTGGAATGCCGGCCAGCCTGCGAGGGGCAGGCCCGGCTCTGGCTGGAACGGCGAGGCGTTCAGATCGACGCCGGCCCAGGGCCCCTTGGCGATGTCGCTGAAAGGGCGGTTGGGGGTCCACTGCTGCACCGTGAACGGCCGCGCAAAGCCCGCTGCGCGCAGGAGAGCGGCCATATCGACACCCGGCTTGGCAGGTGCCCGGTCAGCGGGCGCCGGGTTGGCCGGCGCTGCGGGCTGGCCTTGCGGCTGGTCTGTCGCGGGCGCCTGGTCAGCGGGTGCCGGGTGGGCTGCGGGTGCCTCGTCTTGTGGCTGGTCTGCCGGGGGCGCCTGGTCAGAGGGCGCCGGGTTGGCCGGCGCCCCGGTCTGAGGCTGTGCCTGGTCGGCCGGCGGCGTGGGCTGCGGATTGTCGCAGACGATGAACGAGATGCCTTCCTGCCACGTCACCCAGCGCTCGTCGTCGGTAGCTGGGATCCAGTTGCGGTCCTTCACCAGGAAGCGGTCACCATCCACCTTCTCTACCCAGCCCACGTGGCCGACCCCCGAAGCTCCACCGACGCCCGGCTGCCACACGGCGACCGCGTTGGCCACGCTGGGGTCGATGGTGTCGACGACCTTGAGGCCGTGCTCGATGGCCCCCTGCCGCCAGTCCATGGCGTTGCCGGCGAACCAGGGCAGCTTGTGGCCGGCTTCGGCGGCAAAATCCCAGGCGCCGGCGACGCACTGGGTCAGGTCGGCGTAGGGGTTACTTTCAGGGATTGCGGATGTATCGGCTGGCGACGCCTGCGTCGTTTCGTTGGCCGGCTCCTCGGCGAGGACCGGGGCCACGGCGGGCACAACGCTCGCCGACAAGAGCATGGTGCTCGAGATTGCCGCGACCGACAGCAGGCGAACCAATGACTGATTGCGCAAGTTTGGCATAGTACTCCTTACAAGTCTAGAGTGCTCTGTACAACCTTTCAGCAGCGTCAGTCGGCTGGGTTGCAGGCAATGAAGCCCTGATTATACCACGCCTATGGTCAGATGCAAATGGATCGTCACATAACGGCTGTGTCCCAGAACCGTCGGCAACCGACCGGGGCCGATCACCACGAAGGACACAAAGGGAGCCGGGGAGACACCTGACAGGTCTCCGAAGACCTGTCAGGTGTCTCCCCGGCATTAGTGGCTCTGGGCCACGCTGCTCGTGGGGAGTACGGGCGCGGCGACGAGGCTGCCTGGCTTGGCGGTGAGGAGTGAGCGGTCGGGCGGGGCGGGCACGCGGAGTGAGCCGATGCAGATGAATGGGGTGGTGAAGAGGTTGGCGATGCTCGCGCCGCACGCTGTACCGGCCGGCGATGCCAGGCGCGCGACAAGGGGGCGGCCCTGATCGGGCGCAGCGGCGGCGGGGCGCTGCGCGCGGTCGGAGGCTGAGGCGGTGCTGCGGCGGCTCAGCAGGTTGACCGCCGGCTCGGTTGGGCTGGGCTGTGGCCTGGCGGTGGGGAGCGCCGGGGCGCGCGTTGGGCTGGCGGTGGGGGTGGCGGCGGCGGTGGGCTCGGGCTGAGCTGCCTCGATGCCGCCCAGCCTGATGAACGAGATGCCCGGCACCCATTCGACCCAGTGCTCATAGTCGGTGGCGGGGATCCAGTTCCGGTCTTGCACGAGGACGCGGTTGCCGTCGACGGCGACGACCCAGCCCACGTGGCCGAGCGAGCTGACACCGCCGACGCTGGGACCCCAGACGATGACCGAGTAGATGCAACTGGGGTCGACGCGGTCGATGACGTCGTAGCCGGCGTCGATCGCCCCCTGGCGCCAGTTCATAGCGTTGCCGAAATAGGGTAGCTTGTAACCCGCCGCGGCGGCGAGCTCCCACGCACGGTAGACGCACTGTGTCGGGTTGTGGTAGGGGTTGGTCTCGGGAATGACGGCGGCGATGGCCGGCGCTGCGCCTGGTGACGCTGCAGCGACAAGGAGGAGGCTTGCTGTGACCGCGGCAGTCGTGAGCAGGCGGATGGCGGACTGATAGAGCTTGTTCATGCCGCGCCCTTTCAGGGGTCGTTCTGAACAATCCTTCAGTACACTCCGTTGGCTACGCTGCCTTGTGAATAGAGCCATTATACAATAGAAATTAATTGAAGCAAAACCACACTCATAGCTTGGAACTGGAGTGAGCGTGAGGAGGGGGCCATGCGCCGCCCGCGGGCGGCGCATGGCCCCCTCCTCACGCTCACTCCAGTTCCAAGCTATGAGTGTGGGATCGAGGCGACGGCGCGCGGCGGGACGGGCTCTGCGGCGGCGGCGAGCTCGCGTTGTTCGAGCCCGCAGAGCAGGCCGAGCAGGGCGAAGGGCAGCGGGGAGACGAGCTGGTGCATGGCGCCGGCGGTGCGCCAGATGAAGAGGGTGTTGGTCTCAAAGAGGCCCTGGACGAGGAAGGCGACGAAGGCGCCGTAGAGGCCGGCGATGGCCCAGGTCGGCGCGCTGCGCTGTGCGGCGGGCGCGAGCATGGAACGGCCCAGGCGCAGGAGCGCCCACGCCCAGGCGGCGAGGCCGAGGAGGCCGGCATCGGCCCAGAGCTGGAGCAGAGCGTTGTGGGTGGCCTCGAGGCGCGCCTGGCCAAAGGCGCCGGAGACGATGACCCCCGCCTGGGCCACGCGGCCGAGGCCGATGCCGGTGATGGCATGGTCGCGCACCATTGCGATGGTGGCCTGCCACAGGCTATGGCGGATGGTCAGGTCGATGGCCGAGCCGAGGGCGGGCGACGCGCCCAGCAGCGCGGCCATGGCCAGGCCCGAGAGGGCGAGGGCGACAGTGGCCTGGCGGCGCCCACGGCCGGCGGCGACGACAAAGAGCGCCGCGGCACCGGCGCACCAGCCGGTGCGCGAGGCGGTGAGCAGGAGCGACCCCGCGGTGAGGATGACGCCGGCCGCCGCGAGCAGGCGGCGCCGGCCGTGGTTGTGCAGGGCGACAGCGACCGCCAGCGCGAGGGCGATGGCGAGCAGCCCGGCCACGGCGTTGGGGTTGGGCGCCGGCAGAATGATGGCCGGCAGGTGCTCGCCGAGCCGGTAGGCCCAGGCGTTGAAGGTTGTGACCTTGCGGTGGTCCACAGGGTCGGGGCCGAAGGCCAGCGGCACGCCGGCGAGGGAGATGGCCACGAGCAGCGCGGCGATGCCGCCCGCACGGCCGGCGGCCGCGGCGCGCGAGCACAGGCTGTAGACGAGCGCACCCAGAGCGAGGCTGGCGAAGGTCGCCCAGCCGGGCCAGGGGCCGGGCAGGGCGACAAGCCCCACGAGCAGCCCGGCGAGCAGCAGGTAGAAGGGGCCGGCAAAGCTGAGCGCCGGCGCCTCGCAGGCGCAGACGAGGGGCTCGCCGGCGGGGGCCTGCCGCCACACCCAGGGCAGCCGGCGCCAGCCGCCGAGGAACAGCAGCAGCAGCCGCAGGGTGCCGCCCCGGGCGACGACGAGCGCGCGCGGCTTGAGGCGCACCTCCTGGGCAAAGCGGGCCGTGCGCACGAGGCCAGTGAGGACGGCGGGCCCACCCGAGAGCTGCTGCAGGCCGCTGTGCACCACAGGCCGCAGCCCCAGGCGCGCGGCCAGGGCCGACGAGGCCCGGCGCGTGCCGTGCTCGGGGCCGGTGTAGAGCACGTCGAAGCGGGCGGCGGCGAGCTCGCTCGCCAGGAATTCGACCTGTCGCGCGCCGTCCAGGCCGATGAGCACCGGCCCCGGGCGAGCTTGCTCTGCAGTCATGGTTGATGACAGCCGATCACGAGCGAGTGCGGTTTCCAAACGAAGATGATACTCCTTGGTTCTCCAACCGTACTTGGCGCGGGCAGTCACAGCAATCCGGCTGGCTGCCGGCTGATCTGCTGCGCTTCAGCCCGGCCCTGGCCTGGAGGGGGGAATTCTCGACGGGCTGGGCGACCCGTGGCCGCCCGCCGGCGGCCACGGGTCGCCCAGCCCGTCGAGAATTCCCCCCTTTAGGGGTTTCGTTCCGGGCTCGTGCGAAGCATGACGCCCGGATGGCCAGGGCTGGTGACGCTCAGCCGGCCAGCCGCACTTTGACGGTACGGATCTGGTAGGGCGCGATGTCGAGGGTGAGCGCGTCGCCGCCAAAGGGCAACGGCTCGGCGCCGTCTTCGATGAAATTGCAGGCCGCGGCCGAGGCGATGGGCGCGCCGAAGCGCAGGGTGACCGGGCCGCGCTGGTTGTAACATTCGTAGAGGCGGATGACCAACTCATCCGTGTCTTCGGCGACCTTGACCGTCTCGACGACGACGTTCTCGCGGCTCGACTCGACCAGTGACCAGCGCCGTGGCAGGCGCCCGGCGTGGGGCTCAGCGACCACGGCGCCGAGCGGCGCGTTGAGGGCGTAGGCCTGCTGCACCGTGCCCAGCCGCCAGTCGCCGCCATGCAGGTAGAGCGCGTAGGTGAGGCGCTGCGGCCCCTCGTCGGCGTGCGCATCGGGGTAGGCCGGCGAGCGCAAGACGGTGAGGCGCAGCACGTCGTCGTGCACGTCGCAGCCGTACTTGCAGTCGTTGAGCAGCGAGACGCCATAGTCGCCCTCGGAGAGGTCGGCCCACTTGTGCGCGGGCACCTCAAAGCGCGCCGCGTCCCAACTGGTGTTGCGGTGCGTGGGGCGCTCGAGGTTGCCGAATTGGATGTCGAACGTCGCGCGCTCGGCGTGCACGTGCACCGGGAAGGCCACCTTGAGCAGCACGTGCTTCTCGCGCCACTCGATCTCGGTTTCGAAATCGATGCGCGGTATCCTCTCATAGATATAGATGCGCTGCACGAGCGCCGAGCTGAGGAGCGGCCGGCGCACCTCGACACCGGCGCGCACCGGGCCGCACTCGATGACGCGCACCGATGCCGCGCCCTCGATGGGGTAGCGCGTCTCTTCATAGTCGTGGTTCAGGTCCCAGGCGTCGAACACCGTGCGCGGCCGGTCGTCGAAGGCCTGCCACTCGTTGGCCACCCGGCCCGGGGCCAGCACCTCGCGCCGGCGCAGCGTGTCGTACAGCCCCGCAATCTCGCCGCGCTCGTTGAGTGTGAGGCGGAAGAAGCCGTTCTCCAGCTCGCGCTCGCTGGCGCGGAGCGAAGTGGCCCCATCGCATCGGCCTTCGTGGATGCTGTAGCTGGCATAGCCATACGCGGGCACGCCCTGTACGTCGACGAGCCAGCGACCATCCCCCAGGGGCTGGGCCGGCGCCTCGCGGCCGGCGTCGTCGAGCAGGCGGTAGGGGCCGCCTGCGCCGAGGTCGACCACGGCCACATCGTCGCGCGCCCAGGAGAGCGGGTTGTAGATCAGCACGGCGCGCTCGGGGCCGGGCACGTCGACGGCGGCGGCGATGGCCGTGAGGGCGTGACTGCGCACGCCCTGGCCTAGCTCGCGGATGCGGGCGTACTGCTGGGCGCAGTCGGCATAGACCGGCGCGATCGACGAGCCGGGCAGGATGTCGTGGAACTGGTTGAGCAGGATCAGCTCCCAGCCGGCGTTGAGCGCCGCGTGCGGGTAGGGCTCGCCCAGGCGGTGCGCCAGCGCGGCCAGGAACTCGGCCTCGTGGTAGAGGAACTCGCTCTTGCGGTTGGCGCGCTTGTTGCGTGCCTGCGTGGTGTAGGTGCCGCGGTGGAACTCGAGGTAGAGCTCGCCCGACCAGCGCGGCCAGGCGGCGCCGCGCGCCTCCAGACGTTGGAAGAACTCGTGCACCGTGCCCAGGCGGCAGTGCGGGATGCCGGGGAAATCGGCCATGCGCGACGCCGACTCGAGCATCTCCTTGGTGGGACCGCCGCCGCCGTCGCCGTGGCCGAAGGAGATGAGCAACTCGTCGTTGAGCCCCTTCTGGGCATAGTGCTTCCAGGCGCCGAGCAGGCTCTTGGGGTCGGTATCGCCGTTGTAGGTGTACGACCAGAGGCCGCCGCCGGGGCCGGTGACGTAGTGGGTGAGCAGGCGCGTGCCGTCGATGCCCTGCCACCAGAAGGTATCGTAGGGGAAGCGGTTGACCTCGTTCCAGCTCATCTTGGTGGTGGAGAAATAGCGGATGCCGCATCCGGCCATGATCTGGGGCAGGGCGGCGCTGTAGCCAAAGACGTCGGGCAGCCAGAGGATGTCGTTGTCGACGCCGAACTCGCGGCGGAAGAAGCGCTTGCCGAAGAGGAACTGGCGCACCAGCGACTCGCCCGAGGGCACGTTGGTGTCGGCCTCTACCCACATGCCGCCGGTGGGCTCCCAGCGCCCCTGGCGCACGCGCTCGGCGATGCGCGCATAGAGGCTGGGATGGTCCTCTTGCACAAAGCGGTAGAGCTGGGGCTGGCTCTGGGTAAAGCGGTACTCGGGGTACTGCTCCATGAGCTTGAGCACGGTGGCGAAGGTGCGCGCCGCCTTGCCGCGGGTGACGGAGAGCGGCCAGAGCCAGGCGACGTCGATGTGGGCGTGGCCGGCGGCGACGATGCTGGGCTGCGCGCCATCGTCGTAGGCGGCGAGGCGCGCGCGCAGGTGGTCGCGGGCGCGGGTCAGCGAGGCGCGCCAGGCGCTGCCGCGGGGCTGGCGCGGCTCGAGCTGCAGAAAGGCCTCGTTGAGGGCGTTGAGCAGCGCCGGCTGGGCCGGGTTGTTCTCGTCGAGCAGGCGGGCGGCCTCGAAGGCGGCGCGGGCGTCAAAGTAGAGGGCCTCGGTGTCGCGGTCGATGCCGGCAAGGTCGGCGACGGCAAAAGTGCGCAGGCCGGGGTTCATGCCGGCAAAGGCCTCGATGGCGACGAGGAATTCTTCGCCGCCGCGGGCGCAGTCGGTGAGCAGCACCTCACGGTGGTGGCGGTCGATGCCCTGCACCGGCACGCCGTCGATGTAGACCAGGGATTCGGAGGTGAGCAGGGCGTCTTCCACGACGTGGGGCACGTAGGCGTGCAGGCTGAGGAAGAGGCACACCGGCCGCCCCGCCCACTCGGTGGGGATACGCACGCGACGGCGGAACCAGGCGTAGCGCCCAGCCTCGCCCCAGCGGTCGCCCAGGCGAATCTCGGGCCAGGCCGAGTCGTCGAGGTCCACGGCAGCACCGCCGTCGAGCCGGCCGTTGTGGAAGCGCCAATCGGCCAGGGCCAGGCGGGGCTCGTATACCGCGGCCTGCAGCTCGCGGATGCGGCGATCCAGCTTTTCGAAGAGGAATTGGAGCACAGGATTCTCCTCGAGGCAGGGGGGACTCCACAGCGGGACCTGCGGCCCAACGCGCGGGGGTCCGGGCTTGTACCAGACACCACGCAGGGCGGCTGCGGCCGCCCTGCTGTGCACATAACGTTGTTTGCGGGAGTTGATTGTACCACAGGTGCGCAAGGTCGCCAAAAGTGACGCCCCGGCCCGAACAAGCCCGGACTCCCCAACTTGTTGGGGGTGGGGTACGGCCCGAACAAGCTCGGACTCCCCAACTTGTTGGGGGTGGGGTACGGCCCGAACAAGCTCGGACTCCCC